>OGSM01000036.1_pt1 | contig 110154 bp, 127 predicted proteins | sample 1573871 | NCBI WGS metagenome assembly OGSM01 (sample SAMN03295848, study PRJEB24534) | human gut metagenome | isolation source: fecal sample 1 from infant 7 | host: Homo sapiens | place: USA: Pittsburgh, PA | collected 2014-07
TATCCACTGTGGAGAGCAGAACCGGTTGGCTGGATTTACTATCCACTGTGGAGAGTAGATATCTGCTGAAAACAGTGAAGGTTTACTCTCCATAGTGGATACCCGCTGGAGAGCGCATTCCATCACTCTCTATAGTGGTTGTTTGCTGCGAATGAACGCCTGTTTACTCCCTACAGTGGATAGCGACGTCGATAATCTCCACTTTACTCACTACAGTGGATACCGGATGTCACGGCAGGCGTTTTACTCACTACAGTGGTTATGGGCCGGATACGCACGCGGTGAGCTGGCTACTCACCGCAGTGGTTAGGGTTATCAGTGGATTTTCTTCAGCAGACCCCAGAGTGTCCCGGCCTTCGTCGTGAGCTTACCTGTTTCCGGATCGTACATGCGCCATTCGCGACGCTGGTGGACAATGACACCGTCCTCACGTTCCAGACGTTCCAGCACGCCAGGTTGCTTAAACCCTTTGGCACGCCAGTAGCCGCTTGTTTTTTCGATTTCCAGACCTGCCAGTGTAACCGCCATCAACCAACCTCCTTGCAGTCATCGAAAAGATAGCTGGCGTTCTTCGCGTGAACGCCGTAGACATCACCTGATTTGTTGTAAACGAACTTATCTTCACCCACGCCAGACAGTTTGCCGTTACGTTTGGTGAGATAGGGGGAAGACAGGACGCGATCATCGCGCACAACATAAAACTGTTCGCCGCTGTCCACAACCATCGCGCCGTAGCTGGCTTTGACGACATTGCGGATCACGTCGTTCTTCACTTCGGCCACTGACATCTCACACTCATAGACGTGCGTGTCCGCGTAGACAGGGAGGGAGAGCAGCGCCAGAGCCAGGGCTATTTTCTTCATGCCACGACTCCTTTGATAACGCCGAATGCTGAGTCGAATACCAGCACTACGGCCAGCGCATTAACCATCGCGCCATTAACAGGCGCCAGCGCTTTACGGATTGCTCCGGTGAAGATGCAATCGAGCACAAAAGCTATCGAGACAATAAGTAATAAAGTGTCTAATACAGTTTTCATGATAGGTAGATACTAACTTATATATTTTTTGCTGTAAATATCACTCAAAAGTGCTGATGCCTAAGATACGCTCAAGATGAGCCGCGTCTTCATCGCTTACCGGCATCGTGTCGTCGACGTACCAGCAACTACCGTTGTGCCAACAAACACCGTCATCATCGACATACACAGAATCCGCATCCATGCCTGTGTACTCAACGAGATTGCGCTCAATTGCCGCTTGAATTTCTTCATCGTTCAGCCCATCACACTTGACCATGAACAACGGGTAAACGTCATAGTCGGTGCTGGCTGAAATGCGAACCAAAATCTTCATGTGTTTCTCCTTGTTGGTAAGTACTTATTTATATTAATGTGCGCCATGCGGCGCACAATCATTGTGTTCAGGCTGGAGGAAAGAACTTCTCCAGCGTGCGGTCTACAGCTTTATCAATGTGCATCAGATGCCAGACGACCATATCTTTGCTTCCCAGACCGCGGGTGTAGATCACGTCGAACTTACGCCAGGCGGCGTGAAACCAGTGCGGTGTATCATCAACCGGCAGATTCTCTCCAGCCTCCTTGAAGTACTTGAGCAGCATGGCCTGTTCAGCGGTGGGCGTCGGGCCAATCTCTTCCGCGTACATTCTGATGAAACGCTGCCAGTCGGCTTCATCTTCTGAAGGTTCCGGTGCGTTCATCTCTGCAATCGCCTCACGCAGCTGCGTCGCCCATTCTGGCTCCGGGAAGCCCTGGGCAATTTCGGTATCCACTACATCCAGCGCAGCGTTGGCCGCGTCATACAGTTTCTTCATGCTTTTTCTCCTGCATTAAAAGGAACACGGTCATTGCCGCTCTGAAAGGGTTAGGGTTCTGGATCAGATGTTGTGGCGTTGAGCTATCCACCTTTCTGTGGGCCGCTCTCCACTCACCGGGCTGTCTGGCAGGAATTACACCGATTCTGTGTCGGTAAATAATGTCCCACGCATCTTCCGGATCGTTACACCAGTCGAAGGTTCCGGCTCCGTTCGGGCCGATGGCGACCACTGCTGTGTAATCGCCTTCCTGTGAGCCTTTCCAGCCATATTGTGAAATGAGCGGTCGGTGGCCGGTGGCTTCCGCGACCAGGCAGTTAATCTCAAAGTCCGTCATCTCGCTGTAATTTTTCATTCCCGATCTCCTTCTCATCCGTTGCCGAACAACTATGTGGCGTTGTCACTTTGTACTTCTACGGATGGTAATTCCGTATTAGTAACCAATTTGTTTTCTTGTTGGTGATAATACGGAAATAAAAAAGGCGTCCAAGTGGACGCCGTATCTTTGAAAAGGCTGTTACTTCAACGCGATAAACGGAGTATTAGCCCCTTCAGTCATGTACTGAGGCAACTGGCCATTCCATTTGTTGATGGCTTCCAGCTCCATGACGTTCGGGTTCTGACGCAATGCTTCACCGCGCAACTTGATGGCATCAGCTTCTGCTTGAGCACGCTTGCGGATAGCGTCGGCTTCACCTTCGGCTTGTTCACGCAGCATGTTCGCTTCTGCCTTGCGCTGCTCAACTTCCTGCTGGCGCTGGAGCGTTTTCTGGTTCGCGGTCACTTTGGCATTGATAGATTCGATGACAGTGTCCGGGTAGTCTGGTTTGCCCACCCATGACAGGCTAATAACCTCAATACCTACCGGTGACATTTCTGCCTGAATGTCTTTCAGCGCATTGTCGAGCAGAGACGCCTTGCCGCCGTCGATGAACGTGTCGGTAGTCATGCGGCTGGCCAGACGGTTCAGTGAGTCCGCAATCTTCTGGCGCAGATCAGTGTCGGTAATGTCATCAACACCTTTGCGATAGGTCTGGAATACGGTAGTTACTTTGTCGCGATTAACCAGATATGCCACACCAATTTTGTGGCCGATAGCTGTACCGTCGCTCATCTGGAATGTGAACGGCTCATCGTAGGTTTTCATCTGTTTGAAAGTGGGGAAGGTGTACAGCTCGGTATTCAGACCAGTCCACTGACGGCCAACGCCGACAACTTCACCGATACCTTTGTCTTCACCCAATTTGTTTACCTTAATGCCAACGTACCCCGGTTCCACGCGATCGCAGCCGGTCAGACCCATTGTGCAAATAGCAGCCAAAGCCACCGCCAGTAAACCTTTCTTCATTACTTACTTCTCCTTAGTTTTATTGAGTGAGTTGATATACCTTCGGCCAGCTTTTAACAAGGCAACCGGGAAGACTACAGCGATGGCAAGTCCGATAAATAAGGCCAGATCGCTTTTAGCTGAGATAAGCGATGGAACCAGTAAACCGTAGATAAAGCAGACTGATATCACCGCTGAAACAGCCATGAGATAACCCTTGATCATGTGTTTCCTTTTGTCGTTTTGGTGTAGAAATGATAAGTAAGTACTTATATATTTTCAAGTATAAAAAGGCGTCCATTGGACGCCTTGTGATTACGCTTCTTCTGTCTCTGCTGGGGACGACTCTTTCGCTCGCCGTTCGTCTATCGCCTGGAGTGCTGCGATGATTTCCGGGAGTGGCTTCTCGCGGTACATCTCGACGATCTGCGATTTGGTGTATTTCTTATCGCTAATTTCCACACGCCCGCTGGCGTTCTTGGGCAGGTATCCTTCTTCCAGCATGTACTCAACCAGCGATTCGATGACGTCCAGCCCGCGAGTCGGGTCGAAGTAGAATTTCCATGAGCATTTGCCAAACGGAGGCGCGACTTTGTTTTTAATGCACTCGGCGCCAACGTCCTGTCCGATCTTCTCTTTGCCATCCTTCATGACGGATGCACCCAGACGGATGCGCACCGACGCGTAGAACTTCGGAGAGTCGCCACCCGGAGACGTAGTCGGATCGCCAAACATCACACCAATTTTGGTACGCACCTGGTTCAAGAAGATGATGCACGCGTTGTACTTACGCGCCCAGAGCGCCAGAGTAGGGAAGTTCGCACTCGTCGCGCGCGCCAGCGCCGTGTTGTCGTTCATGTTCAGCTGATCTTTGTCCTTCGCAGTGCCTTCTGCCATCTTGTCGAACTTCTCAGCCTTCGAGTTCGGAACCATCGACGCCAGAGAGTCGGCAACGATGCAGATAGGGGCTGTTTCCGGGATAAGCACTTCGTCGCGCACCAGCTTGAGGATTGTGCCGATCAGCTCGACGGAGTCTTCGAAGGTATCCGGCTGTTTGTAAACCCACTGGCCGTCATCTTCGTCGGCGTTCAAGCCATTCGCCACCGCAAGACCAACGTCGAAACTGTTTTCGTGGTCAAGGAACACGGCCAGACCATCCTGTTTCTGTGCTGACACCATTGCAGCCGTCGCCAAAAAGGTTTTACCGGCGCTTGGTGGCCCGAAGACTTCAACGATACGCCCACACGGAAAACCGCCGTCGTAACGTCCGGAAATGGCTTTGTTCAGTGGAGGGAAACCGGAGTCAATCCAGTGGGAGACCTTCTGGATCTCGTCATTGCTGCCGATTTTCTTTTTCAGCGCCAGTGCCAGTGCGGATTTGCCTTTTGCCATGATTAGGCTCCTTTTGATTCGTTGATTCGCTTCGAAGCAGCGGCTTCGTCAAACTTGATTGCGTCGTGGTTCAGGTGTTTGGCGACGCGAGCGATGATCTTCACGACCTGCTCGCTGACCAGCGCGAACTCGCGCTCAGTTGCAGAAATGCCAGCAGCGCCCAGAATGTTCGGCAGCGCCATCACAGCGTGCTCGCCGTGGCAGAAGACAATCTCTTTAGCCAGCATGGTTGGCGTAGTTGCCCCGCCATTAATGATGGATTTCAGCATCAGCAGTACCTCTCAAATGGCAGAACAAACACTTCCAGATCTTCCAGAAACGACCGGAAATTCAGCTCGTAACACATCTGTTCGAAGGCATTCATGTCGCGTGCGCCTTTAATCGACTCGATTTCGCTGGGTGGGAATTTTGTGTCGATAAGGTTCATCAGCATCATGTTGCGCTTAAAGGCTTCGAGCATCCGGCAGCCCGTCTTCTCGTTGAAGGCGTTCTTTGCCAGCTTGTTGAATGCCGTCTTATAGCGACCCTTATTGATGACAATGGAACCGTCGTTAATGCCGCGTACCATTGCGGCCACGCTTCCCCACTCATGAAGCAGCTCTTTCGCGCCACCATCACCAATGCCGCCGACGCCTTTGATGTTGTCCGAGTTATCGCCCTGCAACGCTTTCGCTTCCAGAAACGCGCGTGGTGTTGGCAGACCTGTCAGCTCTGCGAACTGTTCGAAGTTCACCTGCTTGTGCTTGGCATCTTCACGCAGGCTTACCCAGCTCACATTCTCGCGAACCAACTGGAGCCAGTCGCCATCGCCCGTCAGCAGGTAGATGTGATCGACGGTCGGCTGCGGAGCCAGGCGAGAGACCAGCATTCCAGCCAGGTCGTCCGCTTCTGCGTCCTTTGCAATGAGTTGGTTAACGCCCAGCGCGGTCATCATTTTCAAGATGTACGGCTTCTGGATGGCAAAGCCTTCTTTCATCTTCTTCATATCCGGGTCGTCATCGCGATTCGCTTTGTACTCCGGGTAGAAGTCGCGACGTTTGTCGCTGAATCCATCCCACAAGATCATTGGCCGGGCATGGAGAATTGAGGCGTAACGACGAACGTTCTTCACGAAGCCAAAAGCCGCCTGAACTTCCATCTCGCCGTTGTGTAATTTGTCGGATTGCTGGTGGTAATAGCCCAGGCTGTTACCGTCCACAAAGAGATAATTCACCGGTACACTCCTTCCAAAAAGTAAGGCGTCCGTAGACGCCTTACTGGTCACGTTATGGGATTACAGAGCGTCCAGTTCAGCCAGCAGGTCGTCGAGACCTTCGTCAGCTGGTGCAGATGCAGCGGCAGAAGATGCTGAAGCACTTGCAGCTGCGGCGGCTTCCGGAGCTTTAACTTCTTCCGGTTTAGTTTCCGGTTTGAACTCAGCTTCAGCGGCACGCAGGATCTCTTCATCAACCAGGCTGGTGGACTCTGGAGCCGGAGTGTGTGCTGTAGCGACAGCAGCTGCACCTTCCGTATGACCAGTGATAGAGCCAAAGCCTGGCAGTTCAGCAGCGGCTGATTTTGCAGCGGAAGAAATGGCCGGAGACGACATTGTTGCTGCCGGAGCCGCGATACCAATCAGACGACCCATAGTGCGAGCTGTAGACAGCAGACGGGTTTCGTCAGCCTGGTTCGCGTATGCGATCAGATCGTGTTGAGTAGTCCATAGCTTCTCAGGAATGTCGCCTTTGTAGACTTTACGTTTCGGGGATACGTCGTACTTGGTGTCACGACCGGAACCGGTACGCTTAATCAGGAACGCATAGCCTTCTTCTTTGCTCAGTGGGTTGCCGATATCATCCGCAATATCTTCGGACATCACTTTGCAGATATCGTCGAAGACCGTAGACGGCAGCTCAATCAGCTGGCATTTCTCTGCATCCGCAAAGTCTTCACGCGCAGACAGAACACCGTTGACCAGATAACGCGGTGTGGCACGCATACTGTTAATGCGCTCTTCCATCGCTTTATTGCCCTTAAAGCGAGCACGACCTTCCATAACCATCTCACACAGCTGGCAAGCGTGGCCGTGGGTGTGCTGTTCGCAGATGTAGGCGGTGGTTACATCTTTGCCTTCCTCATTCTGATGCTTAACGTAGTGCATACCGAAAGTCTGGAAGAACACGCCATTCGGGTCGTCCTTGTTCGGAAAAATGCGCAGATAGTTATTGCCGTCTTTCAGACGGGTCAAATCAACGTTATTGCCACGTTTAGAAGCAATATCGCCACGGGTCTTGTTAAGCAGATCAAGTAATGACTTAGACATGTATTTCTCCTTGTTGTGATTGTGGCCATTGGCGCTATGCGCGTTGGGCGTTCGTTTATTCGTGGCTCTTTCGAGCGAGAAGAATGATAGATCAGTACTTACTTACGATCTAGCATAAATTAACGGGGAGAGTGGAAACGTTCGGCGCCCAAACGTTCAATCTCCACGATAGCCATTTTGGACGCCTGGACAATCATGTCGCGGCGGTGAGAGAAGGCGGCTACAGCGTGCTTGTACAGATCTGCAATGTGCCGGGCATCGTCGAGTTTCTGGCGCTTTGCGAGGTATTGCGGGTTGGTTCTAACCTTCGCCTCCAGTACGGACTCATTAAACTTAATGCCGTTCATACTCAGGTTCTTACGCTCATTGTCGTAGATTTTCGCCTCAATCGCATCGAGAGAGAGTTTTGCATCTGCGACCTCGCGTTCTGCCCGCGCCAGCTTAGAGCCGTATTCCATCAACAGGCGCGGTTGCTGACGCCAGACTTCTTCAAGATTGTCGCGGTCGAACTCCAGATCGGACATGATTTTTTCGTAGATATCGGTGCTCATGGTATTAAGTTTCCACTTACATTGATGTGTTAATTTTATCATGAGTAATGCAGGGTGTTGCATGTTGGGGCAAAAAATGGAGGTTATACAGATCTCCTGTTTGGTACTATTGTCGCTATACAAAAATGGTGGATACCGTCCCCAAATAAGAGGCTCAAATGGCAAAGGACACGAAACCCGGCCGCGCATTAATCAGCGCCATAAAATCCGAATCTGTAGTCGAGCTTGGAAAAGAGTATGTCGAACTAGGTCTTGATGCCTTGCTTGAATCTAAGGCTCTTGAATCCATCCCCTTCGTGAATACGCTGGTCGGTGTATATAAAACGGCAGGCCATATCCGCGACCAAATCTTCACGGATAAATTAGTTCACTTTCTGAACCCTTTGTCGGAGATGACTGAATCTGAGCGTATTGAAATGACTGACCGTCTGAATGATGACGACAAGTTCGCCGGTAAAGCAGGTGCCAGTCTGATCGAAATAATTGACCGTATGGAAAGTGAGAAAAAACCAGAGTTGGTGGCATCTTTCCTCAAGGCTTTTGCCAGGGAAGATATTGATTTCAACACTTTGAGACGCTTGCTTTATGCTCTTGAAAGAGTACCTGCCTTCGATATTGAACAATTGGCTGAATTTTGCCTAAGAGGAGGGTTTAGCTCTAGATCTAATGATGACCCACTCTTGGTAGGTTATGTTAATGCTGGTTTGGCAATAAACAACGGCGCAACTGATGGTGGTTATATTATTCCGACCAAGTTATGCAAAACTTTCGTTCAGGCTGGGGCGTTAAAAGCGAAAAAACCAGAAAATGACCTTGAACAGTTTTTTCAATAAACATTAACGGAGGCCGCAATGCCTCCGTTAACTGGTTATTGTTAGTTGTTGCCCAATGAACCGGCCATTGCTGCATATTTGATTTCATCAGCAGGGATCTCCGGGTGAAGTTTGATTTGCCTGATGACATAGGCTGGGACTTCATCTCCCCAAAGTTTGGCGGCGTCTTTGCAAACTTTATATGCGAAATCTCTGTGTTCAAATGCGTAGGATTTGCCGTAAGCATACTGCTGGCAGTTATAGACGTAAGCGCCGTAATCTCCATCCTTATCCGGGAAAGCACAACCTGACAGTGTGAGAATCGTAGCGGTCAGAGTCAGAGTTTTGATCATGCTTTTCATCGTTTTATCCTTAAAACTCAGGTTTCATTTGATCAGGGAATTTCTTGTATGCCGCGTAATAGCTTCCCAGCGTGTAGGCTTTCAACTGCTGCTCAGTATCAACACGACATGAGGCGTCGTAACAAGCTCCACTGATTATTCCGTATCCCGCAGCCTTCTTGTTCAGATCGGACTTTGCTTCCTCAACACTATTTTTGCCCATCGTCACTACGCATCCGGAAACAATGGCCTGGGCCTTGTGGTCGTCCATTGTTAGGATCACCGTGTTGGCCAGTTTGCTGTAACCATTGTTCTTGTACACATCGGCAGCGAACTCGCGGCATTCTGAGTAGTACGGGCTTGTTTTTATCTCGGCATAATCAGGTACCTTCATGCCGGCACAACCAACCATTCCGAAGCACATCGCTGTTATCAGCGTGTTTTTTATTCTATCCATAACCCAGGGACTCCATTTTGAAAACCAAATGATTTAATTCAGTACCATCGTTGGTGGGTGGTATGTTCCCAAATTTTCCAAAATAAACAAGATCATCCCTACAAAAACTGTGGGTCTGGAAAGGTGTTCAGTTGGAGGGAGATTGTGAGAATGGAAAAATAAATATTGCACAAAGTTTAAGGTCATGACTTAATAGTGGCGTCGGTTTGCAAGACAGACCTTATGAAAGCAGTTTTAGTAAAGCAGTCCGTAGTTCAGGTGTTATCCAACAGATTTCCCTTCTTCGTGAGTCTCCTCCTAAGTGCCCAAGTAAGTCCCACTCTATCAGACCAAATTCGCCGCGTTGTGTGGCTCTCGAATCAAGAAGGTAATATCTATGTCTAACAAAATGACTGGTTTAGTAAAATGGTTTAACGCTGATAAAGGCTTCGGCTTTATCACTCCTGCTGATGGTAGCAAAGATGTGTTCGTTCACTTCTCTGCAATCCAGAGCAATGACTTCCGTACCCTGGATGAAGGCCAGAAAGTTGAGTTCTCTATCGAGAATGGCGCTAAAGGCCCGGCAGCAGCAAACGTTGTAGCCTTAAGCTAATACACTCTGGTAATCCATTTGCTGCGATAACGAAGACGGCTTTAGCCTGAGTAGACAGAACGATGTGATTATCAGACGGTGAAAGGCTGATCTGGCGGCATTCGCCCGACCAACACGCCACCAATAAATGAAACCCGCCAATCGGCGGGTTTTTTGTTTATGCGACTTTCGTACCAAAAATGTTGGATAGCGTGACTCTGGTCTGGCGTTTCAGCCTGTACTGTCTCACATCGCCAATCTTGTTCACTTCCATAAACTCTTTGGCCACCTTCAGCACCAGCCGATTGCGGAACACTTTGAACGCCTCCAGCTGTTCCTCTGGATTATCCGATTCGTAAATCTCCAGCAGATACTGGCACGCCTTCGGATCTTGCGTTTTAAGCGCCAGCGCTCTGGCACATTTACGCAGACGACTGACTTTATCGGCACCATCCAGCCAGGCGAACGCCAGCGCCAGATCTAACGTGACCGGGCAGTCGATGATCTCCCAGAACTGCGACCGCATGGTGGCCGCAACTGCTTTATCCTGAAAATCCGCTGGGATAGCCGCCAGCGCTTGTGCAATCTTCTGTGCCTCGTTCATGGTGTTCTCTTTATTCATTTGCTAATAGTCTCCGCTACCTCTGCCAGAATTGCTTCCAGCTTTTCGCCTTCCTCTGGGCGAAAGTACAAAATGTTCGGGTTAAATCCGTAGAAAACGGTCACATCCAGCTCTGGCAGGTACTCTTTGCGTCCAACCAGGTCGGATGGTTTGCTCTTGTTGTTGAAGAGTGACGTCGCCCGGCTGCCACACGTCAGCACATAGGTCGGACGCACCAGATTGATCTCTTCACGCATAAAGTCGGTGAACTGGCCGATCTCGTCTTTGGTGTAGTCCTTTTCTTTGTCTTTCACCTTTTTGCACACGCCGGTGACGTAGAGATCGCCCATGCGCAGATCGCCTGCAGTAAGCAACTTCGCCTTAAAGTCGTCGTAGCCGTTCTCCATGAAGTAGCCGGTACGCCCATCATTGCCGTTCGCGTTGTCCAGAATGACCATGATTTTCGGCTTAATGCCAATGCTTGGGCGAATCAGGTCGTCTCCCAGACCCATTTCGGCCGCCATGCGAGTCATCAGTACATTCACTTCAGCAGAGCGCTTAGGGTTCATCTCGAACGGTCGAGAGGCTTTTACAGCGTCGATCACCAGATTGCCCATCAACTCTGCCTGGTCGCGCAGCCGTTCCGGATCTGTCGCTGGCAGACTGCCAGGCTCAATCGATGCGAACGCACCTACTTTTTGCAGTGACTCGCGTACCCGGCTGTTACACGCACGCTTCTCGACCGCCTCCTCAAATTGCTCAAGTGACTCGAATTTGCCGCCAACTTTCTCACGCGCTCTCATGATGGCTTGGCAACCATTCTCAGAACAGCCTTTCACAGCAGAGAATGGCGCATACAGAACCTGGCTGCCGTCTTCCAGCGTGCGGATCTCAATTCGGTTAGATGACACGTTAACGTCTGGTGGCAATACGCGAATGCCATAGGTCAGCGCATCCTTAACCAGCCCCTGGTGTTTATCCTCGCCCAGAATGGTGAGCGCAGCAGCGAAGAACTCAGCAGGGTAATGTGTCTTTAACCACATAGACTGATAGCTGATCAGCGAGTAGGCAACGGAGTGTGATTTGTTGAACTGATACGCACCGTTCTTCTCGAAGGCATCCCAGATCTCCTTAGCTTTCGTCTCAGACAAGCCCGGTTGTGACCCTGTAACGCGTACAGCAGCCATAGGCAATTTCACACCTGCCTCCAGCGCTTCTTCGACCGTCCGCAGTGCGCCGTCCTCACATTTGAAGTGTTCCGCGCGGTGAATACGCTGCGTGGTGCCGTCTTCCATCTCAACATCGATCCAACCACCTTGAGCCTGAACGACGAACTTCTCGCCCATGCTCTTCATCTTTTCCATATCCTTTTTACCGATCGCTTTACGCACACCATCTGCTTCGGCCATCGTGAAGCCGGCCAGCAATCGTGTCGCGTTCATCGTCTGTTCCTGATACAGAATCACGCCGTTGGTTTCCGCGGTAAGTTCGTCCAGTACCGGGTGCAGCGACTGTGGAGCCATGAAGCCTTTGGCCACGGAGACATAGTCGTCCAACATGCCGGATTGAATCGGGCCAGGTCGGAAGAGTGCGGTCGTGGCGACAACGGTTTTGAAGCTCATTGGTTCAATGCCGCCGCCAAGATCTTTAAGCAGCTTGCGCATGGGGCCGGACTCCAGCTGGAATACGCCCTGAGTGTACCCTGCAGCGAACCCATCCAGAACCTTGCGATCGTCCAGTGGGATCGCATCGAGATTGATGTCATCCCCGGTGCTCTCTTTGATGTAGCGTTTCGCGCTATCCAGCAGATCGAGCGTTGCCAGACCGAGAACGTCCAACTTAATCAGCCCCATCGCCTCGCAGTAACGTTTATCGAATGCAATACAGCGAGCGTTGCCACGCAGCTCGACGGGCGTGCGCTCTACCAGTGGAACGCCAGCGACGATCATCCCCGCTGCGTGACGGCCAAAACCACGCATCAGGCTTTGCAGCTTACACGCCGCTTTGAACGCTTCCGGGTTTTTCGTGGCGTATTTGTCCAGGCTGGCCAGTTGCTCGCGCAGCTCTTCCAGTGACAGGCTATCGTCCTCCAGATTCTTGAACTCTTTGGATACCGCCATATCAGCAGCGTCGACACCGTAAATACGCGCAGTGTCACGCAGCGCAGAAGCGGCGCCCAGATAGGTGAAGTTCGGAATACCGGCAACGTAATCTTCGCCATAGCGTTCATTCAGATACTCGATCACCTCATGACGACGTGCCTGGCTGAAGTCCAGATCCGCATCCGGCAAGTCTAGACGTTCAGGGTTGATGAAACGCTCAAACAGAAGACCGTGACGGATAGGATCTACGTTGGTTATGCCTATGCACCACGCCACCAGAGAACCGGCAGAGGAACCACGACCAGGCCCGACAGGAATGCCAGTTTCACGGCTGTGATTCATCAGGTCGCGCACCATCAGGAAGTAGCCACAGAAGCCCAGGCGGGTCAGCGTGTCCATTTCGTACTTCAGGCGATCAACATACACACGGTGCTCAGAAGCCGGTGGGGTGTAGCCAAACTCTTTGGTAGTAAGACGCTTGCGCAGCCCCGCGACAGCCAGCTTCATCAGCGTTGCAGGTTCGTCGTCTGCCATCTTGGGCAGTGCTGGTGGCAATTCATGCCAGCGCCATGTGCAGGCTTCAATAATAGTGTCCTGCGTTGTTGAGGCCATTGCAGCTATTACCGGCACATCCATTCGAACGGAGAAGGCTTTCAGTGCTTCAAGGAGATGGCGGCGACCATTAACGGCGTTATCTCGCTGGTGGGGAATACGCAGACGATGCGGCTGGTCGATTTTGATGTTGTTCGTAACCATGTGCGCAATGTCTTTAATGTCAGCGTCGTCGACCGCTTCGTAATAAGCGGGATAGAATGCCACTGGCTCTATTTTCAGTGCGCTCGCCACTTTCATCGCCCGGACGTTAATCTGGTCGTAGAATGGGGTAGGGTGCGGATAAACCACGCTGTAGAAGTTATCGCGTCCTCCAGCTGTCACCAGCGTCCCGATAATCTTTGCGAAGTCCCGGCGCTGGAATACACTGCCAATGTCAGACGTCAGCAGGATGATGTTGCCTTTGGCATATGCGGCCGCCAGCTGGTCAAGCGCCAGACGCGGGACAAAGTAGAATTGCTCGCGCTTGTTGGCTAAGGTCATCAGTTCGCACACGTCGCGATAACCTTGCTCATTCTTTATCAGTGCCGTGAAGCAGTAGCTGCGATCACGTACCAATGATCCCATACATCCCCCTGACTCTTTCGCAAGGCGGGCGCGGTGCTCGTATGTCGGATCGTCGACAACATTCAGCTTAACACCACAAATAACCGCCATGTCGTCGCCAGCGGCACGTTGCAGGGGGATCACACTGGCAATGTTCATGCTGTCAGCGGAAATGACAGCGGTGTAGCCAGCGTCTCTCGCGATTTTCACCGCGTTTTCTGCTTTTAGAGCCGACTCTCCCAGGGAGAAGTCAGTTCTGACCATCAGAGCCTTCATGTGTTTTTACCTTTCTGGTTTTCTTGATTTTGTCATTGGGGAAGCCAACGAACTTCCCATACATCGAAATCGCAACCTCTTTGGCTGACTGGTGGCACTCGGACCTATCCGGACACGCCAGACAAGCCCGGCCAGTTTCAGACGCTGCGATAAGAGAGCCGAAACATCCTTTACGCACGATTAACCGAAGATCTTCTGAACCACTTCACGCGCTGCCTGTGCAGACGTGGATGGAAGTTTATTGATAAACGACTTTTCGATGCCGGCAGAGAAATCACCGCGCATCATTCCGATTTTTGCGGACAGCAGCAGCTCGCGAGGGCCGATTGGCTGGCTGATCAGATGCTGTTCATAACCTTCACGGACAAGGTTCGCGAATTTCACCATCTTCTCGGCGTATTCGCGGATGACGCCAGCCTCAGCCAGCATGTTGACTTCAGCCTTAGTGCTCATGTACTTCACGTTCGAAACAATGCCGAAGCGCGAGAAGTTCGCCGCGTTCTGGATGTTCGTTCCTTGATAGAGACCCGTTTCGTCGCCAGAGCCGTTAGTGTTGCCAGTGCCAATGAAGGCAAAGCGTTTATGCGGAGTGATACGGCGCCAGTCCGGAGTTGCCTCTTTGATGATCAGCGGCTCTCCTTCAAGAACTGGCTGGTACACACCCAGAATCTGCGGGAACGCGAAGTCATATTCATCAGCGAGGTACACCCAGCCATTTTTCATCGCCAGCGCCAGCAAACCCGGCTCGAAGTAGGTGGAGCCATCGCGAGCGAGGATCTGGCCTGTAACGTGTGCTTCTTCCATAGACGCCGTATGCTGGGCGCGGATCAGTGGTCGATTCAGCAGGGCGCATAGCTGCGTAGGAAGAGAAGATTTACCGGTTCCTGCATGACCCCAGAGATAGCCTGGGATTCCGATTTCCAGCATCATGAAGATGTCTTTAATCAGGTCGAAGTCGCCATACACATAGTTCTTCTTCGCTTCCGGTACGAACTCCGGATATGGCGTGTTGACGTTGACTGTCACCTGTAGTGGTTTTCCGCGTGGCGTTCCCAGCTCTTTGATCGTTACGCCAAGCAGCTCGTGCGCGGCCACCAGTTCAGTCTTGTATTCGACCGTTCCTACGTAGCCCGGATGTGCGCTAATCTCCGCTACTTTTCCTTCGCCTGAATGCTTTTCGGCAAGCTTCTCATTGAGTTTGGCCAGTGCCGTGCGAGAGATCGTTGGTTCATCCGGAAACGCAGAGGTGTACATTTTCACCACTTCGTCCACGTCCAGACCCTTCGCGGACTCAGGAATGTTTTCGCAACGGCCCATAGAGATATGGGATTTCAGGTAATGAAAGGATTTGCCACACCACTTGCAGACGATGGCTTCCGGCAAATGTTCTTCTTGCTGTAGTGCAGTAGCGGTCATGTGTTTTTCCTTACTGTTTGTCGTTCGTGGGGTATATCTTATATAAATATATTAGTCTGTATAGTAAGTGATTACTTATTTTTACGGGTAAAACAATTACCCAAGAATGATACGAGATAGCTCAGTGACGACTGACGGCCCTAACTCTTCTACGCTGTTTACCAGTGCGTAATTTTTGTAGTAACGCCGTGGTGCGTCGGTCAGAACGCCGATAGCCATCAAATCGATGTCACTCAACGTCTCAATTTCTTTGGTGACGGTTCGCAAATGCTGATGGAACCCATCGCCTGCAGCACATGGCGCCCCGTCGCTCATAACCAGCATGATCTTCTTGTCCTCCATTCGCCCTGCAAACAGAGTCGCCAGCTGCGCGACGCTCTCACCATCGACGTTATTGAGCAGGGGGAACGTCTCACACACGCAGCCCATGCGGGCGCGGATCTCTGGAGAGTTAGCTTTCTCATTCCAGTTTTTGATAATGGGCAGCATTAGCGCCTCGAAACGAGTAAACCCGCGCTTCGACATGGTTTCATAATCCGGACTACCAAACGTGGTAAAGCCGGTGATGATGTTAGGCACATTGATACGATCCAGAGCATCCGCAATGGTGTAGGCGCTGGCGAGTGCCAGTTGAATCTTCCTGCCGCCCATTGAGCCGGACAAGTCGATCACCTGCTGGACGCACGCGTTCACGGCTCTGTGGTCTTCTTTCTTGCGGAATACGCGGTCGTCGTTCATTGCCAGACGATACAGGTTCGCGCCATGTATCCGCCCACGTCTCTGGCCTGGGATAAACTGAACTCGGTTGCGGCTGGCGATAGCTCGCTCTAGGTCTTTGGCCAGAGTCGAAGAAACGCCTGCTGACAGATGTTTTTCGATTTTCAGTTCAAAGAGTTTTCTACCTTCCGGAACCATGCGGTAGCGATCGACCGGTGAGTGCATTGGGATTGCGCCGAACGTCTTTCTGGTGCGCTTTACATGCTCTTCAGCCTCATCAATCAACCCGATAAAGTCGTATGAACGATCGTATGGGCGATACTCAGAAAGTGAGGTACTCATAAGCTCTTTGCTGATGGTGGCCGACAGCGCGTCTTCGGTCATTTCGCCTGTTCCGTCTTCCATCTCGTCGAGCGCCTTGAGTGCTTCCTCCAGAGTCATTTCATCCGGAGCGGGAACAAAACCTGACTCACTGTCTTCAGGCGCTTCCGCGGCATCTTCATTTTCTTTGCCTTCGCCGTCTGTGTGATCGGCTGCGTCATCTTCCTCTTCTCCTTCTCCTTCTCCTTCTCCTTCTCCTTCTCCTTCGGACTCCCCGTGACCAGCATCAGAGTCTTCGCCGTCATCACTATCACCATCGCCAGCGGCGCCAGAGCCATAACCATCGGAGTCATCGGCGTCTTCGCGAATGCCATCACCAAGCGTTGGAGAGCCAGTGTCATCACTACTACCTTCGTCATCAGAATCACCTGATTCCATGCCGGCATCATCGGATTCTGGGGTGTCTCCTGATTCCTCTTCGCCTGCTTCTGTATATTTACTTTCTGTATCACTAATTTCTTTATCTTCTGTAGGTAAGTCCCTATCTACTGATTCAGGCAAATCAGAATCCCCAGACTCTTCCTCTTCTGAGGCATCATCTTCTTGTTCTTCCTTGTCGTCGTCTTCGCCTTTGGTACGCTTTGGTGCTGATTCACTATGAGTCGGTTCATCACCGGCTTCTGGGGTTTCCTCTGACTCGTCCTCACTCTTCGACGGCTTCCTAGCAGACGATTTCAGCTCTGGTAATTTGCCCTCTGGCTTGTCTTTCATATCCTGCATGATTTGGGCGATAGCAGCTGCGACCTTCACACAGTCTTCTGTGTTCGACATATTGCGAACGGCCACGTCGATCCCATGTTCTTTGAGCAAGGCTACAGGCTTATCGATGAGGTGCCAGTGTTCTTCCATAAAGTCGATGAAAGGGCTTTGGCCATCCCAGGCGCGGACGACCGGGCAAAGGAAGAATTTCAGGAACAATTCACGCTGGTTGCCGTGGCAGATTGAAACCGCCTCTGACACTTTGCCCTTGAAGTATTTGTCGATCACCAGGTTCTGTGTGGCCAGCAAATTGCGACGAGTTCCGTTGAATACCTGTCCCATTCTGCGTTCAATAAAAACGTCTTCCAGCGCGTTCCAAAGACCGGTAGACGGAGCCTTTCCTTTCTCGCGCATCTTCATTGCGACTTTCGGATCAGTAAAGAGGATATGGGCTACCTCATGGTCGAGAAAACCACGCACTGCGTTCATGAGGGTTGGCGATGCGTCGTCAGGTATAGATGGGATATTTACCAGCACTGGTTCGCCGCGCCGGTTGTAGCGGACATATGCTTCATTGCCTCGCTCTGCAACAGGTATCTGTTTACCTGAAAGCATCGCTACAACTCGTTTTACGCAGTCGCGGAAGTCCTGTACCTCTTTCAGCACAGATCTGGTCATGGCTTTGGACATGAGAATTTCCTTGTTATTAAAACAATTTGTTTTCTGATGTGCGTAATTTATCACTGTACGAACAGGCGACTAAGCTGTTCGTACAGGCTTCTATCGGCAGGAATGTGTTTTAAATGGTTCTAACGGCAAGAGAGCCGCAGCCAGTATTGATGAGAGTGAAATGTTTATTTTTTAGCTCAAAAGTGAAAACCGTCGTATCAACCATCTCCACGGGAAGCTCTTCGGATTCCAATTCCGTCAGGATCGTTGCCACGCCATCCAGTCCAATCGCATACGCGTGTCCAACCTCAAGGGCGGTCAATTTAGAAGTTATATTTTTCATTTCATATCATCCAACTGAACACATTTGAAAGTTTGTCAATACTACTACCTATTGTATCAATATGGAATGAGTCTATATCAGATACGTATTACTTTTGCCTGTAAGCTAATAGTGACAAATTGCCTAAAAAACATAGTATAATAGCGGTGTCCCAGGGGATTAGTACCTATCGAAATTAAATAGATAAGTCTTTACAACCCTGGCCTTTGCTGTAATATCAGTAAGCACTTACCAGAGATAAACAAAACACGCAAGGTTTACTACATGGCTACCAACGAAACAGAGATCAAACAAGGTCGCTACGCAGCTTATATTGACTCGTTAATCACAATCTCGCCTAAAAGTCAGGCCACCATTGCCAAAGAGGTTGGGTACAAGAACGCCAACAATCTCTCCCTCATTAAAAGCGGCAAAATCCCGCTGCCGGTAGATAAAGTTCGAGCTTTAGCTAAAGCGCTAGATGCAGACCCGGTTCGACTGATGCTGATGGTTCTGGAAGAACGCCACCCTGAGTTGCTCGAATTTTTTCGCGAAGAGGGAACTGCGCCTCTCTCCGCTGATGAAAAACTTGTTCTAGAAGCGTTCCGTAACCGTTTTAACGGTCAGCAGGGCGCATCAGAAAAGGTGGTCGAGGCCATCAAGTCACTGTGAGAAATTTACACGAATAAGCTCGGTGGCTAGACGATCTCCCTTGAATTTGTGGTCTATCTCGTCTAAGTCTGTTTGATTAACGATAGATGCGATGTACGCTGAGAAGTTGTTCAAGGCGTCTCGCATCTCATCCATATAATCGTGGCGATCATAGACGCGATCTATCCCTTCAAGACTGTGGTTCATAATCTTACGAGCCACCTCCTGGTTAATCCCTAGAGCAGGGAAATAACTACGCGCTGTACGTCTCAGATCGCGTGGGGTGAATGACTCAACCTCCATCAACTCAGGTCGTTCCAGTATCCTTCTCAGTGCCTGGGCAATGGCCACCTTAGACATTGGCGTATCCACGCCCTTCTTCTTATTCGAAGGAACGAGCCACTGGCTGCCTTTCCCGTACTCAAACAACTCTTCCACGCATTTGCGCATTAATGGGCTTAACGGCAGCGCGTGCTGTCTGGCCGATTTGTTACGCGTACCTTGATTCCATACATCACGTTGAAGGTTGAACTCATCCTTTCTGGCTCGGAGCACTTCATCGGGGCGTCTGGCAGCGACAAGACAGAGCCTGGCCGCCCACTTTGTGCCTTCGCACACATTGAAGTAATCCCAGACGTTCCAGAATACCCAGACCTCGGCGTCGGTCAGCTTACGTTCGCGCGGTACTGGCTTTGCGCCACCGGCAACTCTGTTGAGCGACATATCATTCAACGGTGATGTATCAATCAGCCCCTGAAAGGCGCACCAGCTCAGGAACTGTTTCATCAGGGAGAACACACGTCTGCCCTGGACGATCTTGCCTTCCAGTATCAGCGGGTTCACCAGCTGGTTAACCAAGACCCTACTTATATCACTTACCTTTACTTCAGAGATATGCGGCATTACATGTATCAAAACACAATGAACAGCTATTTCAGGTCGACGCCTCGTTATCAGTAAAGATAAGCGAGTGAATAACATGAAGGCGGAAGAAAATGACATGTCTCCGTCGAATTTGGCGGTCGACATTGCCGACAAACCGGAAGCGCGTTCGAGGTACTCGATGGCTTCCCGAGAGGTGTTTTCTGCTGCGCGTGCTTTATCAAAGGTGTTTTTCATCGTCCACTCACTGAGTGAAGCCCTTTTACTGTATGTATAAACAGTATATTAGGCATAAGTTTCTGTATGATCAACCATAAAATAGCCTGTTTTGTACAATGATTCCATACTTACTAGGTATGGAATCATTAAAGGGCGGAAATTTAAATTCTGAGGTTTTATTAGCGTGATTGTCACGGATTAGTGAGCGCTTGAAATGCAGCGGCGTATGCAGCGATATCGGCCATAATTTTTGGATCTTTCGCATACTGATGTGCGTTGTTAGGGAAGATTGCCAATAGGCTATACACATCTTGGAAATGTGCATGTTGACTGTAAACGAGTGCGCGGTCGCTTGTGCAATTGAATCTGTTGCGGCTGCTGGTTCGTTCTTGCTTCGTGAACAAGAGATGAACGTGATAAACGCGGGAGGACACGATAGCACCCGGAGCCGTATACGGGCCATCTTTGCCGAATACGGCTGGGCACATGCCTTGTTTAAGCGACGTGAAATCGTCGAGTAACGTGATCTTTAAGTCAGGCTTTATATCGAAGGTCGGCTGTAAAAATTGGGCGTAACTATCACTGTTCCATGTGACCTTCATCGTTCAACCTCAATGGAATGAGAAGTTGGCGAAGACGTCCTCATCAATGAGGCCAGTCTGCGATTCGATGACGTCTACGTCGTTAAAACACTGATTTAAAATCAATAGCAGATCAGAGATAGCCAAACGATACTCAGTTACAGAATCGCTCAGGCGCTTCAAGTATGGATGAGGTTGCTCAGAGTCACGAATCAACTTGTTAACGAATCCCTCCAAACCACGAATGGTCAGGTCAACGTTCTTCAGTTCTTCGTAACGGCTTTCACCGAAGCTGCTGCGAATCTTTTCCGCTTTCCATCCAGAGATGGCATTAGCCAGGCGAACGTGTTTCGCCGTCAATTCTGCGAGCTTGCTTTCGATCTCTGCCAGCTGTGCGGCATCGCCGTTCTCCTGAACAGGGATACCTGCGGTTCTCACATAGGTTTGTTCTTTGAATCCTGCGAATTTTGCAGAGTGCTTCACCGTGCCACGGAAGCGTCGATATCCAAGCGGCTCAATAAAGACACGCCCAGATTTAGCTTTAGGCTTTGCATTTGAAAAGCGCGAAGCGTTAGAGGTCACAGTAGCAAGGGCATTGCTAATGACACTCATATCTTCCAGGCAATTTTCTAAACGCATAAAACCTCTTAACTACTCAATGGCTCGTAACTAAGTGTACGCTGTGTTGATGAAAGCGACAAATAATAAACGGCCCCAAAAGGAGCCGTATTGTATTACAGAGTGCTCGCAAAAGCAGCAAATTCTGTATAGCCGCCGATAGGTTCACCATTTACGAACACCTGCGGTATGGTTTCCACCGGCTTGCCAACCAGGTCGCTTAACTTCTCTTTGTCGATCCCGGCAGACACAATATCGATGTATTCGTAATCACCAAAGTCGTGGCCGTGCAGCTGCTTCGCCAGCTCGACCGCACGTTTGCAGTATGAGCAATTATCCCGTCCGTAGATAACGACCTTCATCACTTCACCTCGTGCAGCTGCTGCTTGAGAAGATAGCCTTCCAGGGGCCAGATTTTGGCAATCGCGTTCTGGCGTGCAATTTTACGTCCGATCTCCGGATCAAAGTTCTCCGGGCTGGCGCACGCAGACTCGCCGGTTACGGTGTAGCCGTTCTCCAGCACAAGAACGCAGAAGGTCAGCAGTTCGAGCGGGGCCGGTTCAGGCTCTTCCTGCTTCAGCCACAACGGTGAGCTGCGATATCCGTCCGCGCCGGTAAAGTAAAACTCGCCTGAGATAACAGCTTCAATGCGTTCCGGGGTAACACGCGCGGCCGTTTTGCCTTTGGCCACAATCTCTTTTTCGATATCCATATCGGTCATTTTGGTTTCCTTACGTTAAAACTGAGCGATCCGGGCACGAAGAATCAGGTCATACGCCTTCATCGTGTCCAGCTGCTTAATGAGGATGATGCGGTCGACATACAGCAGGCGAGCAAACTCGTCGCCGGCAATGTATGCCTCCAGTTCTTTTATGCGGCTACACAGTTCTTCGTGTTCATCCATGACACGTTTCTGGTGTGGCAGGTACTCTTTGGTCATTGGCTTTCCTTACTGATAGGCTTCCAGTGCGACTTTGCATAGCTCAGAACGCACGCAGTCTTCGGTCGCAAACTCAATAAGGCCAACATGGGAGGAAGGTTTAAAACGCTCCAGTGCATCTTCCAGACCAGACTTAACATTGCCTGGCAGGTCGCATTGCGTCACATCTCCGTTCACAATGACGGTTACGTTCTCGCCCATACGGGTCAGGAACATTTTCATTTGTGACGCTGTAACGTTTTGCGCCTCATCCAGAATGACTACAGCGTTCTCGAATGTGCGCCCACGCATGTAAGCGAAGGGGGCAATTTCTACTTTGGCCACCTCTGGCTTTAAGCAATATTCAAGGAACGAGCCACCCAAACGCTTCTGTAGCACGTCATAGACGGGCCGGAAGAACGGAGCGAACTTCTCGCTCATGTCGCCCGGAAGGAAGCCCAGATCTTCTTCTGCTTGCAATACCGGACGCGTCACGATGATCTTCCCGACTTCCTTATCCAGCAGACGCTGCGCTGCGACGGCAGCTGCCAGGTACGTTTTGCCGCAGCCAGCTTCGCCTGTGGCGAACGTTAGCGTTTTGGTATCGAGGGAGATGAGATAGTGGGCCTGGGCCTCGTTTCGCGCTTCGAGAGGAGAGTTGTCGCGCTTCGGTTTCGGAGGCAGAGCAGGGGCGGCAGCCAGTTCGTCAACAATGATTGTGTCAATTTCGTAGCCGTGGATGCGTGGTTTTGACTTCAGAGCCTGACGAGCTGCGCGACGCGTCTGTTTACGTTTGTTTCCCATATTGAGTCCTTTCAAGTGAGTAACTGAAAGTACTATACATTAGAAACACAAAAAAGATAAGTGTGTACCTACCTATCAGAATGACTTCAACAAAGTTTTTTACGGTATTAAAGGGGGAAAATAAAGTTTTTTTAGTTATTATAGGATAGGCGCTTTGCTTCAATCATGACTACTATGAAGCGGTCATGTGATACAGTTTAAGCTTGCCAGTGCGTCTACTAAAGGAATACTGAAATTATTATGACGATACCAGCCAAAATAGATACCACTAATTTACTCACTATACTTGGAGTGATCGCTGCCGTATGGGCAATAATTACTCCTACCAGCAGACTGCGATTTCGTTTTTGTATGACTCGGTGGGACCTACTAATCATTGGGCTGATTTTTATACTAGCTAATTATTTGGTTTTTGCACCTGCATTAAGACAAGTTGGACTGTATTACAGTTTCGGACCGTGGATATGGGGATTGGATAGTTCGAGTGCAGTATATCTATTGTTTCTCTTGGCTGCCTCATATCTTTTCATTCGGCTAAAATCGCCAACATTAAATCGAGGTAAAATAACACTATTTCTTGAGCTAATTGAGAGTTTACATCTTACCAAAAAATATGATGAGTTAGTATTGTTAGTTGAGCCTCAGTTAGACGAAATAATATCCCTTGCTAATGGAAAACCGAACCTTATTGTTCAATGGATTGATAAGCTATATGGCGGCTCCGATCGAAATGCGTTATTGAATGGAGAAGAACCCAAAGAACGAAATGTCTTGGTGAAAGGTCTATATTCCCTACTAAGTCCTTTGCGTGAAAAGCTATCATCAAATTATGAAGCCAGTGATAAAGCCCGAGAGGTTTTGCTGAATATACTAACTTCTCCTGATCTTACAAGGCATCTTTCACTTGCATATCCTCATTTTTGTTTGAGGCTTATTGGTGCTGATGAGGTCGTTCGTTCTGATTTCATTGATAGATTTATTAATTCGCTGCTTGACTCACCTGGTAGTCGTCTTTATGTAGAACTTAAAAATAACCAAAATACATGTACTGGAGGACGTCTTGCGATACCTGAAACCAACCGCTTGCTTCACTTTTTCTTTGCCGACTCAGTGTATGCAAGTAAAAGTGGCATATATAGAGCTATAGGTGAATCTGTTTGCTGGCGTTTAGATGAAGACAGTAAGTTATCAGAAATACTAAACAAGCCCCTTGGCTCTTACCGTGAGCAAAGTAGATTTAGTTGTCCTATTAATTCTGGAATAACAATGTTCGAAATTATGGTGCATCAAGGTATTCATCAAAGATTGCAAGATCATCTTTGGCTGCATTATTTCAAACACTTTGCTGAAAAAATATTATATCAAATGAAAGTTCAGAGTATTGACTCAATCGCAGAACATCAAACACCATATCACTATCTTCTATGTCGCCTATTCGGTATTGCTATAGATTGGGCAGAACAAAGTTCATATATAAAAACAGTTAATAATTCTAAGGAGGATAGTAGGTATATCCCTAAGGAAGCGACGAAAGTATTAGGCTCTATGTTAGAGCATGTTATTCCTAGCCTGAAATTGAAGGGGTACTCAAAAGTATCCATATTACAGATGGTTGTCACCTGTTACACCAGGCTCGAAGAAAGGCAGATTAATGATATAGGTGAGGCATTATTGATACACACAACAACGGGGGAATTTAACTCTACAAGTTTAACATATCGTAGGAAGCTTCTATCGATATTCAAACGAATGGACCCTTACTTACAGGGAAATGCAAAAAAATTCAGAGAAAAGATAGAATTGGCTATTCAAATTAAACTTAACAGGTAATGGTTTAATTAAGCAGAGGAGCAAGGTCCTCGATTATGACATTGGTGTTATTAAATGAAATTGACTAACTTTGTCTTTTTTTTCAAGTAATATTGTTCTTTTTTGCTAATCTTACAAAAGGGGCCGAAGCCCCTTTAATTATTTGCGCTGAAAAAAGTGTTGCTACGATGCTAAGAAGCAATGGTTAAGAACGTCTGCCGTGTCTATCACAGCGCTGAACGGTCTGGCGACATTTTGCGGAGTCTTTCCGTTCGGACGGTGGTGGCGAACTCCAAACCGTTCAGCGCTATGTTGGCGATGGTGGGTGGACTCGAACCACCGACCAGTTGATTAACAGTCAACCGCTCTACCACTGAGCTACACCATCATTTTCGCGGCGGTACTTGTTCATGGACAACCAGGCAACCAAGAACTTTCCCGCAACTTGCACTTTACGTTAGTGCCAGACGAGGCTTATGGCTCGCTCACATAGAGCGAAGATCTGGAATCCTTCTCGGCGGTTGACGGCCGCCAGACTCTTCGATCTTATTGGATGTATGGAATCATCCATGTTGTGGAACCAGGGGCTACATAGGCAACAATGATTTCACCAGAGGGTTAAAGAATCCTGCTTTCACAACGTTGAGGCCACTGAACCGATTTATGTTCGACCCAACATATTGATCAGTCACTACAGCTCTGTGGAATCACCTGTATGATTAAAAGAAAAACAGTGACCTCAACGTTGTGCGCTGGCTAACCAAGCCAGCCGGGTTACGTCGCCGCTTTTAACCCAAGATTAAACGACATAAGTAATGGAAATGACGTAACAGGATGGACGGTCAGCTGGCTGAAACCGGGATGATGGAATGGAATGAGGAAACCAACCGCCCATCCTGTTACTTCATCGAATAGGGCATGGGTGGTGCAACATGCCCTATCCTGCGTTCTACAATCACACTCGCTCAGTGTGTCCCATTTCGGTGACGAGGCTGGAAACTGACCTCGCTGGTGTTTGGCTTCTTAGGCTACTGCCAGGTACGTATCTTCGTTTGCAGTTATATTTAACGTTCAAACAGTCGCGTCTCAACGAAAACAAATGAATCTTATACATAACAGATAAGTAAGTAAATACTTATTTTTCTGTGACTCGTTCAGTTGCTATCTTTTTGACCAAGCTCACCTTCTGTTCCGGCGTTCTAGTGATGATGGCCGTAAAACGCTTCGCTTGAATAGTGATAGTTTCGTTCTCCTTCAGTTCGCCGTAGTGAGTCTCCAGCAGAGAACCCAGGCGCCACAGACCGTCATCTATGCGTTTATGGCTGGCAAATCTGATCAGCAGTAGCTTTACGATTAACTGACCAGTGTAAAAGGCATATCCGAAGCCGGCCGCCACAAGGTAGGTTGCCAGCCACCAGTCGAAAGAGGTCAAATTGCTCATTTCCGCACTCCCGTCTCGTGAACAACCCGATACAGACGCTTACCGATGCGAAGCGTTTTGGTTTTCAGTTCCTGCCTGACCAGGTCGCGACAGATACTGAAGCCGAGGGCCACGCCCCCAGCAAAAGATAATAGGATGTATGGAATCATTAGAACGCCCCCGCCTCAGTCAATTGCTGCAACAGTGAGTGTCCTTTTTCAGTGAGTTGATAGTTCTCCACACATCCCTTTGGCGAAACGTTAGCGACAAGATTCATGCGTTCCAGTTTGGCGCGGGTCTTTGGCTTCCAGTTAGCGTAGAACTCCTTCCACTGGCTGATTTCACGCAGAGTTTCTTTCTCCCGTTTACTTAGCATGATCATCCTTAATATCCTTCAGTGTGTACGTGATATCTACAATGCGGTAAATGCGGCCACGTCTCTGCATGACACCGGCTTTTACGTAATCGTTGATGCAGCTGGACGTAACCAGACTGCCGATAACAATGCCGACGACCAAAATTACAATCATCCAGCCGAGCATCAGTCTTTATCTCCAATACGGTCTTCGGTATCTCGCAGACATTTCGGCCACTTCAGACGTGGGTGGCGTAAGCTACCGTCTGGCGTTTTCTCATGGCAGTGAACCTCAACGATGCGTCCACGATACTTCTCCTGATTGTTCCAGATCTCGTCCAGGTACTTATGCTTGATACCGCTGGCACGAACGATGACGCCGTTCTCCAGACGAATCACTATCTTGCCCAGCGTATGCGCAAAGCCAGAGTCCGGGTCGCCTGGCTCGAAGTCGATGATTTCACCGTCTTCGGAATCCTCGTCTTTCAGCTTCCACCAGCTGCGGGTGCGTTTGAACTCGTAAACAGAATCCGGATCTTTGCCCATCTCCCCCTCTTCGTTCTCGTCCAGGCGCTTCATAAAGCGTTCGATAAAGTCTTCATGGCTATGGATGATGTAGAACGGATGCAGGTGGATATCTTGCGCGTAATCTTCCCCGCAAGTGTTGCGGAATAACGCCACCAGCATAGCCAGGCGCTCTTTCAGCTTCATGCCGGTCTTCAGGTACTCTTTGCTTTTTGCCTGAGCACGCCACTCCGGTAAGAAGAAATCGAAGATGTGGTAAACGGCACCAATGGCTGTCACGTTCTTCTTGCGAAGCGCCGACACGGACTGGTTGAACGTACCTGCAGTACCCTCACCATCGAAAAAGATGTGCTTGAAACCGGAGAGTCTGCCTCGCTCCAGCATGGCCGGTTTAAGGTGATCGAGTGACGTAATCGGATTGCCGGTACGCGTCAGGAAGTTCACCTCTTCCTCGTCAACGATGACTTCGCAGATAACCCGGAGACCATCGAGTTTGAGGCTGCCGATCATTGGCCACTTGGCCTTTGGATTTGGTTTAAATGGGTATTTGTCGCCTTTCTCCTTGTACGGAGACGCCAGCTGTACCTCAAACTTCGGAATTGGGTTTTCGAACACCTTGTTGCACAGACTGATACCGACACCGGCTTTCGGATCTTTCAGCAGGAAGCGACGAAACACGTCCTGCCCGTCAGCGCACATTGAGGCAACGAGTGATTCGACAGCAGTAACGGCCGCGTTCCCGGTCAGTTCGCGCGCCGCCAGCTTCTCCAGCAGCTCTACTACCTTCTGGTCGCTGGGTACGGACGTATCGAGTGGCTCGGCCACTTTGTACTTCTTCACACCGAATCGAATGAATGGGTTGAGCATTAGCGAGACCATGCTCTGCTCAAATCCATCAAGATTGGCCAGCGCCTCTTTCTTGGCGTTTGTTCCCATCGTTTTTATGGCATCCAGCTTGTGCTTTAGGGCGATCAGTTTTTCCATTAGTGTTTAACCTCCATCGGTCGCTCGGGAGTTTTCATGTGTTTTCTTTGGTTGCTTCTTCAATGAGTGCCGCGTACACGTCAGTGACGGGCGCCAGTGAATCGGTGGACGTGGTTTTGGGTTTGGCTGGTTCTGTTTTCTTCGTGCGTTTAACCAGACTGTTAATCGTCATGGTGTTGCGCTTCCGGGTGAGCGTTCTGGCATGGTCGTTTTGCTCTTCCACTTCTTTGATAAGCGCAGTCATATCGATGAAGTAGAGCTGTTCGCCTTTGCGGATCTCTTCGACCATCATCTTCAGCGCCTGGCATTTGCCGGCAGCAATGGCCGCAGCGCAGGACTGGAACGATGTAGCCGGGAGACGCTTCTCTTTGTAGGCGAGGATGGTGTGCTGGCAGACTGTATAGCTGCAATGAGCCTCATGGCCGTTGATCTTCACTTCCGGACAGCGCAGCGAATAACCGTTGTTTCCGGAGATAGACGGGATTTTCGACAAATCTGTTCTTGTGGACATGCTTATAACCGTAGTCGTGTACTTACTTATTGAGCGCAGTTTAAAAAAGCCCCACCAGGGGGCTAAATGGTTTATCAAGGCTTACCAGGTCGCCCAGCCAGTCATTTTGTCCTGAGCGGCTTCGAACCGGTATGGCTCCAGTAAATCGTTGGCATGGTGGACGGCGTATGATTTTGCCTCCTGTTTAATCATCGGCAGCTCGTTGGCCAGGCGTGCCACCTGCCCTGCAAAACTGGCGAGTACACCGTCACATGCCTGACCCGCGTCGACAATGATACGCACCAGGTCTAAGTCGCTACGGCACATATCGCAGATGATGCCGTATTCCACCTCACGAATGCGCTCAACGGCCTTTTTGGTATCGCCACTGACCACCAATTCCAGCAAACCAGGTGGGGTTGTCAGATCTGTTACGCGTTCGGTAACTTCAGGCAGTTCGACAATGCTCAGGAACGCCGCGATAGACGGATCATCCTCTACACCAGCCCTGCCTTTGATCGCGCGAAGAGTTGCGTCGACAATTTCCTCAAATCGTTCACCTTCATCACACACCGCCTGATTGGTGTAGACAACGCGGCCGTCGTACCATGCACCGGCACGTACTTCGACCGTTGCGTCCTTCATTTTGCGAGTGAACGCCACGAGTGCCGCGCGTTTCTGTTTAACACCAGGCAGCTCCGGGGACTCTCCAAAACGAACCCATACCCGCATGTATTTCGAGCCTTCCCCAAGAGGTGCGGTGCCCACAGACGTGGCGATGTGCTCCAGCGCAGTTTGGATCGCCTCATCGATAATCTTCTGGCGCTCTTCTGTATCAATTTCTACGCCTGATTTGTCGATAATTACGGTAACGGACTTCTGAATATCTGCTTTCATAAAGGTTCCTCAATTCCTTCGTCGCGCATATTCTTACAAAAAAATAAGTATGTATCTACTTAACAATATAGGCATTTTGTTTCGTTTATAAAAGATGCTCTTAATCCTGCCCAGTTGTAGCAGTCACGTCACTTCTATATGATTTCACTTAACTAATACGTTAAACACACAAGGCTTAGGTCTATGACAACGTTGTCCAAAAACGTGATGCAACACAGGAAGGTATTGAAAGAAACCGGTTTGGCATTTGCCAAATCTATACCGCTTGTTGGGCCTCATATTGAGGCAGCGGAAAAAATGTTCACGTTGTTCTCAGAGATAAATGCTACGACTTGTCGTGATCGATTCAACCGTTACATTATGGGCATTGGTGAAATTTGCGACGATGAGGTCGATATCTCAAGAGAACACTTTTCGGCGTTAGTCAAAAAGCTCGTGCTTGATGATGAAGACAAGAAAACAGAATACTACATCCGCTTGACGGTAAGCCTAGCCCGCAGCAGCCTTAACGACGATGAACGACTACTTTTTATTCATATATTAAGTGAATTAACCTGCTCTGATATCGATTATGCCCGCAAGCTCTACATTGCAACGAATGCTTCCATCAAAGGTTTTAAAACATCAGCATCAGCTCAAGCCAGCATCACATCACAAAAAAAAGCACTGTCTCTGCGCTCACTCAATAAGCTCATTTCTTCAGGACTTGTTTACGAGGATAGAACAGGTGAGATCAAGGCCAATCCGGGCTACAAACTAACAAGCGATTTAGAGCGTCTTTTGGGATTCATTTTCCATAGTGACGATCTACAACCTACGGCATTGTCCATTGAATCGAAAGAAGAATATGACGTCATTATTATTGACAGCGACAAGATTTACCGAGGCTCATATCCAAACATTATCTATCGTCAGCTTCGGGCTGCTGGAGTTAAAGTTTGCATAGAGAAAAGTGAAGACTGTATTGCCTACAAGCTAGCAACGCTCTTCATTTCCGTCAAAACAGGTAGCGGGTTGAACGGTCTTGGCGAGTGGATAAATTATGGCGATATTAGCGTCCTCACACATTTAGATAACAGCACTAATCGCTTTTATGAAAGTGCATTCAGGGAGACAGTCGACCGCGAGCATTTTTCACCTGGAGACGACGATTCGTCATTCGATGCAAGTAAGCTAAATAACGCACTAAATAAGGTAGCTGCGTTTGTTTTAGACCGACTATCTCCATCTATAGGAACTAAATTAAAGCCTTAATTCCCCGTACCTTGCTTTGTAGCTCCAACTGTCTGGAGTACGGCTTGGCACGATAATAGGCTTTTAGTATCTGCTCTGGCGTCGCGTCGCCGGGGTCGAGACCTTCTTCGCCCAGACAGGCCACTTTGACATTCAGTCCGATGCTGGTGAGACGTTTGGCCGCTGACATGGTGTTGCGGATCGCTTGCTTTTCGCTGTCCCACATCATGATGACGTTGCGTAATCCACGCGCCTTGAGCGTCAGGAATGCGCCTAACTGATCTTCAGCGTCCTCATTCATATTTCCGGACAAGTGCATCCCGAACGTGCCAATTGGCTCTACATAATCCCGCAGCGTCTCTTCGTCGAAGATGGCTCGCTTCACGCCCATTACGTCAAATGCCCCTTCACACACAACGACCGTTTGTTTTCCGACTGCATTGTGGCCGTTGTAGAGAAACTTACCCGACGCCGGCAGCTGCATCGGAAAGAGGTAACGGCGTTCTGCTGCACCGGTAATGTCACGCCCTTGGAAGGTCTTCATCACGCCATCCAGATCGTAAACCGGTATCAGGATGCGCATATCAAACACCTGCCCTTTGACCTGGTCTGTGTACGGATCGACGTATGCGTGCTTGCCTTCGACGCAGTAACGCAGATCAAAGTATTTGGCCAGATCCGGGGAGATATGGCGCTCCACCAGATAATCAGGAAGACGACCGTCAATGGGGAGTTCGTAATGTCGCGGGAGAGCTACTGGCCCTTCGAGTTCAACCTTGCTGGCCAGCACGACCTCTTCCTTCTTCGGCGCCCATCCTTGTGAGATCAGCGCGTTCTGGACGTACTCTTCAAAATCGCGACGGGATTTGCCGCTGTAGTGCTTGAGGAAGACCAGCTTGTTGAACTGAATCTCTTCGGGATGATCACCAGCAAAGCATTTGCCGACGCCATTGGTCAGGTTGAAATAAACCTTCCAGTTTGAGCTGCCGCATACCGGACACTCCTTGATATTCACCTCACGTCCACGAGTACTGACGCCACCACGACGGTAGATGATTCCTTCCATATCGAGCCATTGTTCAAAATCCAGCTCGGTCAGTAATTCTTTCAAGTCGCTCACGTTCTTAACCCTACTTTTTGCAGGTAATATCTCGATAAGCCTCGGTATTTGAATACCATAAAGGCTCATGTGTTTTTTCTTTTGTGGCTTTGGCAAAAGAGAAAATTTGTTCTCTTATGGAGACCGGCGTGGAGAGCGTTTCTCCACGCCTTCTTTTTTTTTAGAGGACGTCCATAATGCGTTCGATGAATCGCATTTGTTCGAGGTTCTGCTTAACGCGGATGCTTACGCCGCCTTTCTGGTTACGTGAACCAGCGAAGTACAGACGCGCTTCGCCTTTCGCTTCTTCCTCTTCCGTTTTGTTGATCGTGATAACGAGGTCAGCGATACGCACCTTCTCGATGTTGTCCGCTGCGTGCATCATTGTGGCCACCTCTGAAGCACCACCTTCCCTGTTAGTCTGCGATGCAGTGATGCCGGCAACGTTGTGTTTGTCGTACAGCGCACGCAGGTCAGTGTAGATGCTGCGAATGTTGGCGCGGTCGTCGCGGAGGTCGTAGCTGGCACGCATCAGGTCGGCGTAGTCGACCACGACCATGTCGGGGATCATGCCATTGGCTTTCATGCTGCCCAACATACGATCCAGATCTGCAGGCGACATGCTTCCGGACGGTCGTTCAACAATCCACAAGCTCCCCACGCCTTTCGTCGCGCCCAGCTCTGCCAGTTTGCGATGGACGTCGTCGCGGCGCTCCACCAGCTTGGACATTTCGGTCTCAGACAGACGGGCGTCAAAGCGATCTGACAGAATGGAGGTGTGAACTTCCAGCGACAGATACAGGACGTTGTAACCGGCAAGCGTGGCGTTGATGGAGAACTCACCCATCGCTGTCGATTTACCAGACTTCGCGAAGCCCATGAACAGCACCATTTCACGCTTTGCCCAGCCTTTCTGGTAAAGCAGCTTGTCGAGCAGCGGTAGACCCGTCGTGATGCTGTTTGGCACGTAATCGTCGGATGCTTCATACTCACGCGCCTTGTAACGCTCTGCTGATTCAGAGAAGTAATCGTAAATGCCGGTCGCTTCGTTAGAGCCGATTTGCTGGACTTTGGCCATGATTGCCATTGCGCCCTGGAAATCGCCCTTCTCTTTCATCTCAGCCGCTTTAATCAGCGCGTCGTCGAACGCTACGCTTTTGGCAAACGTCGCGACCTGGTCGACCATGTACGCCGTATCTGACAGCTTCTCCGCGAGAATCCGCTTAAACGCCTCAACGACGTCGGGGAACAGCTCTTCGCGGATCGTCTTATCGCGTTTGGCGCGTTTGAGCATGTCGAGGATGGCCGACGATGATGGTGCGCTCTTATACATTCTGTAGTAGCCCGACACCATGTTCACCAGAATGGCGTTGGCCGCATTGGAGAACTGGTTTGGCGCAACCAGATCACCGGCGCGAGTGAGAAATTCATGGTCGCGACAGAAGTAGGCTGCGAGTCGATTCTGGAAATCGTCGTCGAACTCTTCAGACAACCCTCGTCCTGTGTGGCAAAGTTCGGTCATGTGCTTTCCTTTGGTGCTTAAACAATTTGTTTTCTAATACTAAAAAAGCCAAATAGGGGATCAACAGAATCGCCGTGCTTCTTCCAGTTCTTCCGGGAAGTGCGCGTAAATCACACGCTCAGGCACGATTTCCATCAACCAGACAGCGGAGAAGATGATGCGGACGCGTTTGTCTCGGGTAATGCCACGCAGACGCTCCAGAACCCACTCAAAATAGCGTTCTTGAATCGGGTCGTCCTGCATGTCTCCCAGATGCTTAAAACTCACCAGAGAGTCATCCAGACGGGTTACAGCGCGTTTGGCTAACTTCTCTTCGAAAATCTCGATCAGCTCGGGCTGCCAGAGATGCTGGGGGCGAGGTAATTTGTCCCACAGACGGCGTGCAGCTGCGGAAAGAACGGTAGAAATAAAGTAGTCATAAGAGCAGCAGTACTGGTCGGCAAACTGGCGTGCTTTCCAGAGAGACGTTTTGTTGGCCGTCGACAGCTCCTGATACGGCACACGTTTCAAACCGGTAGTGAATTGGGCCGTCTCATAGTGCTCGCGGCCATGCGACAGCATGATGTATGAGTACTGGCGCTTGTATGCCTCAGTGAAGAGGCATGTGGCCATAAGCGGGTGCATGTCGCGGTAATCGAACCACTTTGTCTCGAACAGCTCTGCCTCATCCTTACAGCGTGACAGCCCAATATTCTCGGCCACCCACTTGTCCATGACTGTGGTGTCCCACTCGGTCATGAAGTCGTACTGGTCGTTGTTAATAGTGTTAAAGAAGATCTGGCTCATGTGCTTTGCTCGATAGGTAGTTACTTACTTATCATAATGAGCGAATCATAGCGACTGGAGACTGTTTTTGGAAGTGGAAACGGAAGGGAATGTGTCTGGGAAGTTGGCATAGAAAAAGACCTGCTCCCGTATAAATAATAATAAGTAACTTAGTATTTATATACGAAAACAGGTTCACAGAAGTATAATTTTTAAATTGTTTTAATAATATACCTTACCCTAAATTCATTTAAAGAAGACAATTTAGAAATCCTTACAAGTGCATCTTTGGCCTTTCTGGTTATCTGCTCTTGCTCACTGGTGGGATTAGTTAAGTTGTCAAATTTTAACAGACCATTTTTGACTAGATTCATCACATCTCGTTCACATGTTGTCATCCAATTGAAATAGTCATCCTCACTAAAATTATTCAAAGCATCAACATCTCTTGGGTTATAAGAATTGCCTGCACTTAGCTTAATTAGTATATCTTCTAAAGAAATCCCTTCATATTTAAGTGCAACGATTCGATTTTTAATGACACTTGACAATTTTTCAAAATTTATATGTGCATCTATTAAATCTGAATACGCTAAATTTATATCACATCTTTCGAAAAATGCATCAGTATATTTCGTAATGTAGTCGTCACAATCTTCCCCTAGAGATTCCAACATTTCCATTAAACTGGATACCCTACCCAATGGAAGATCACAAAGATTTTCTTCAAATAGCTTTTTAATTTCAGAAATAAAAACAAAATCATTCTTTGCAAAGGACCCAGTATAAATAGCCCAAACATCATTAACTTTATTATTCAATGTGATATTAGTATAATCTTTATTCTTCTTTTGGATTACTTCACCAAGATTACTTGCAGCGATTTTATAACCATGTTTTAGATGAAAGTCAATATCATCATCAAACACACCATCGCATCTATTAAAAACATCTTCGACATTACCTACAAATAGATGCACAGGTGTTTTGTTATCTACTTCATCGTCTGGAATGTAGTATGCATTTGTATTAATGAGAGTTTTGAACTCTTCGTAATCGACGTCATGAACCCCAGAATAGTAGACAAATGAAAATAAAGCTACTCTATTGACAAAGTCAGCTCTAACCTGTTCATGTGCTTCGCAAAGGTCTTTTTCATATTCTGCAAGCATATTTTTAATTTTAATTAATATCCGAATGTTTTTAATATCCAAATGCAATACAATTTCTTTTAAATATTTATAGTTTTTATCATTTTTAAAAAAAACTTTATCCAGGTTATCAATGGCCATTGGGGAAAACATAATATCTAGATCTACAATTTTCTCTCTGTACTCTGAGAATTGTTTTTCCTCTTTTGTCCCCTTGAGATTGTTTTCATTATAAACCAGTATTATTTTACAGTTTTTCTTTCGGGCTAACTCATCAATCAACCCCATGATATCCTTTATCTCTAAAGAGTTACCTTTTCTTTCTAAATCGTCAAAACAAATTACATAATCCTTTACAAACGAATATTCAACAGCCGAAACAAAATTTCCCGCTCTAAAACCTATAGACGTATTGTCGAAATATTTTATAATGAACTTAGATAATCTATTATATTTTAAACAATAACAAATTTTGGAAAGGAATTTCCCATTCACTATTTTATCTTGTTCGACAAGTGTCTGCCTATACTTTTTTTCATTTATTGGAGTCGCCAAATGAAATATTTCTTTCTTAATTTCATTTATTGAGTTTTTTCCAAAAAGAGAAATATATGAGTAAGCACTTTTATTTAGCGAATTAACATTTTTGTGATAGTACCCATTCCAAAAATGTGTTTTCCCTATCCCCCAATCACCTTTTATTACAGCAACCTTATTGTCTGAATTGAAAAAAGTGTTTAAGACTTCATCCAAATTTATCATCATTTATGCTCTATTTGACAAATGTAAAAGGCGCCTCTCAGCGCCTTTTACTTAACCTTTCTTCATCAGCTCACGCTTGATTTCATCGGTGCGCATCGTGACGTCGGCAGCGGTGATCGCCTCGTTCAGTTTCACGATGTCTTCGATTTCCTGCGGCGACTTCTCTGCCAGATGGAAAATGGCTGCGCGAATCACGTCAGAACGGGTGAACTTCTCGAAACGAGGGATGAACTTCATCATCTCCAGCAGATCGAAGTACTCGTCTTCCAGCGACATTGTGCGGCTCTTAATCTTCTCTTTCCCACGAGTCGGACGCCCCTGCGGTCTGACTGGCTGGCGCATTGGGGTGCTGCTTTTTACCGGTTCTTCCGGATCTTTGCGCTTTGCAAGGTCTCCCATTCTCATGGACATTATTCTTCCTCCAGACTCATGATGTAATCTACAAACTCTTCAAACTCGGCTTCTGCCTTCTTATCGCGTTCGGCGCCAGTCATTTCAAAGATAGAACGACCTGCCTCTTCCGCATCGTCATAAACGTTACGGTTGTACAGGTTAACCGGCGCAGCCTCGATGCCGAATGTCTCGACAATTTCTTTCGCCGCCAGAATACGTGACGCCTGGGAAGGCAGTGACGGACACTGGTTCACTACCGCGCGGATCTTCACAGTCTCGTTCACGTTGCGAACGTTGTCGATAATCGGGTCGATATCACGCAGGGATTTCAAATCACGACGCTTAGGGCGAAGCGGGATAATGATGAAGTCTGCCAGCAGCATCGCTTGTCGCTGAATTTCGGAGTCAAAACCACCCGCATCAATGACGACGTAATCGTAGCGTCCCTTCAGCGATTTGATGTGTTTGACGATGTCGTCCTGAACGTATGCGAACGGGATTAGCTCAAGATCTTCGTTCTGGCGACGGTCTTCGCACCAGCTCGTTGTGGTGCGCTGAATATCAATGTCGGTGACGTGAGTCTTCTTTTTCTTTTTAACTTTGAGGCATACCGCAATTTGCTGGGCAACGGTAGATTTGCCTGGGCCGCCTTTTGTGCCGCCAACCACAATGATCCTGGTCATTGGTGAGTTCCCTTTGCGTGAATTATTGTCGTATGAAACAACTTGTTTTCTTATATGCGATATAGCCTAAATGCCTACGGCTACGGTGTAAAGGTGAAATGATAGGCAATGCAGGGTGTTAGCTCACAGAGCAAACTAACAGTTGAATGTTTGGCCAATCAGCCTTATAGTGAATGTACGGAAAGACGCCGTACATATGACGGGTTTGACCGATAATATTATTGATGCTTGAAATGACTATATAAATACTGATCTTACTGAATAAATACCGTTTAAATTACTGTTACTAATCGCTTATATACTGACATTAAATTATTGAGTTGATACTGAAATAGCTTATATATCTGACACTTATATCATTTAATTATATCTAGACAAAGAAGTGCCTCACAGCTTGGGAAGTGAGGCCAGGAGTAAAGCATGTCAGCACTGAAAAAACAGCGCATCGATCTAAGATTAACTGACGACGACAAGAGCATGATCGAAGAAGCTGCGGCAATGACCAACCAGACTATTACTCAGTTTATGGTTGCCAGCGCCTCTGAACGTGCTGCGGAAGTGATAGAGCAACATCGCCGCTTGATTCTCAGTGAAGAGTCCTGGAATCTGGTAATGGATGCCATCAGTAACCCGCCTGCACCGAACGATAGGCTGAAACGAGCTGCCAAACGTCTACAAAGCATGGAGTAAGACGTGGCCGACCTGACCATAGAGATGTTTTCAGCACAAGCCGTATACGATTTTTCTGGCTTCGACTGCGGCGAACCATCTCTGAATGATTTCCTGCAAAACCGCCTAGTACAGCAACACAACGGGCGTATATTACGCGGCTACCTGCTTCTTACCAAAGATCCGGTGCCGAAAGTTAAGGGTTTTTACACGCTATCCGGGAGCTGTTTTGCAAGACAGACGCTACCATCGAACACCCAGAAGCGGAAAATCCCCTACGCAGATGCACCCAGCGTTACGCTTGGCCGCCTGGCAATAGATATCAGCCTACAGAAACAAGGCTACGGTGAGGTTCTCGTAACGCACGCGTTGAAGGTTGTTTATCAGGCTTCTCGCGCAGTAGGCATATACGCTTTGTTTGTGGATGCACTAAACCAAAGCGCAATGCAGTTCTATCAGAAGTTTGGATTCATCCCTTTGACGGGGGCGAATGCGAACTCGCTTTTCTACCCCACGAAAAGCATTGAAGAGCTGTTTGAAACAGAGTAAACGAAGCCCCTCAATCGAGGGGCTTTTTTAATTCAAGGCTTGTCTGTCCTGCCAGTTACACAATCGCTCTCCCATCGTGTTATGGAAGAGGATCTCACGTTCCGTCTCTTCGGTCATAAAGTCGTCGTTACTGACATAAATAGGGTTTGCTGCATCGCAGAACAGCACGCCGGAAGTCTGTGTCTTAATCACGCAGCCACTTATCATGCAGCTCGCGATGAACAGCAGAAGCATCTTTCCGCCGCACTTCATTAAGTGTCTCATTTTTGACGTCCACTGTGCTTTGAAGCCTTTTCCTGTCCTCCTGTCTGGCCTTCTCTTCGATTGCTTGCCGGGCCGCACGACCTCCCATCGTATAAGCACCGACAAGCACGAAAAGAACGGCAGCCAGAGTCATCAGAGCAAACTTCAGCTTTGAAAATAGGCTGCCGGTCATATCAGACCATCCCGTTCTGGTGTTTTCGCACCTGTGACCAGGCGATAAAGCCAGCCACCACAATGGTCGCGATACCGAAGATGATCCGAACCGTATCACCACTGGTGATGTGTCCCTGCGCCTTGTCCATTGCCGCAGAGACCTGTGGCATGACGTCGGCCAGCTGTGCCAGACCAATTCCCGCCGTAACGGTCGCACCGGCAGTTTCTTTGGTTACAGGAACAGCCTTCACGGTTTTCACCGGCTTAACGACACCAGCGCGACGTAGACCTTCCTCAATAACTTCTGCCGCATACCAGGTGTTCGGCGTTTTGAGCGGGCCACGGCCATTTTCATGACGGATAATCGCCTCCACCAGCGGACGCAGAGTGTCGTAGTCGTGCAGATCGATAATCATGTCCGGGGTCACGCCAACGGCTTTAGATACCTCGTTCACGTAAGCTACGGTGTTGTTTTCATGCGGAGGCGCCCAGCGTTCGATGACTTCGCGGATCGTATCGATGCTGGAGCCATCCTTCGCGCGGCGCTTGTCGTGGTAGGTAATGAGCGTTACTGCCAGCGCTCGAATGCCCCATACGGGATCTTTGAACGTGCAGAAACGCGGTTCGGCAGGGTTGTCAATTAACCCCTGCCACGGCGAACCTTTGTCGAGGTTGCCAGGGTTGTTATTACGAATGCCTCTCGGAGTTTTCATCCTTGATCTCCTGTTATTGCAGTCCATTCTTCACGCCATAAGCGGCCAGACCCAGCAGCAGCGCGGTAATCAGGAACGACGTTATCTTTGAGATAATGCCGCCAAAGAACCCGCTGGAGATGGCGTCTAGTCGATTAAGTAGTTTGTCCAGGTTGGAGTGCTGAATGCTGTGTTGCGAAGGCGTCATATCGCCAAAGTAGGTTTTGAGCTGGTCGTTGACCTCCTGGCCAATTTCCTCACGTAACTCCTTACCTAATTTGCCGACAACTTCACGCGCAACGATAGCGGCAATGCGCTCTACCTGCTCTGGCGTTACGCCTGCCATCTCGTTCGACATTATTTCCTCCATGAATCGTCAAATCGGGATGGCTGTTTTATACCACAAATCACCCTTACATGGTAGGTAAGTACTTACACACGAGCACCATAAATTGCACCGACTTTAGTCCATGTAGGCACGTTCCCCGTGACAGCCTTACCCGCCGCGCCACCTCCGTACATTGTCCCCAATCGTCCAGTGGCAGCGGCACCAGCAGCCCCCACATTACCTCCACTACCGCATGTGTATTGGACAGCAGTAGAGCCGATCAAATATTGAGCGCCAATCCCGGCAGCGGTTAGAGTGCCAGAAGTTGCCGCACGCGAATTTGAAGCTGGTGGCCTTGTAGTGTTTGCAACACCAAACGGGCGACCGCCCCCACCCATACCACCATCGGCTGAGTTACCGCCACCGCCACCGCCACCACCGGCAATAGCGCCGTTATTGGTTATTCTTAAACGGGTCCCAATTCCGTTGTTAATAGCAGTGCCACCGGCAGCACCGCCACCTTTAACGCCACCATTACCGCCACGGCCATAGACAGTTACACCTGCGTTGATTACCAGGCTGATATAAGAGTTGGTAAGCGAACTTGGGAAATCTAAACATGGCACGCCGCTACTGTACGACACCAGATCCCCTGTAATGGTAACAACGACTGGTGTCGACCCCTGTGATTTTAAATAGTTGATCAGTGTGTCTTTGTTGTAGTTATGATTCGCACCGATGCTGTAATGAATTTCCGTAGAACGACCTGCTAACTGAGACATATTCCCAGCAGCAGACAATTGCACCGCAGTTCGAGCCGCGCTCATCCATCTCTGGCCGGTAACACTAACAGCCGAAGATCCAATCCAACCGGGAACACCGACAATTGGCACACCTAATCTCCTTATTCGATGTGAAAATAGATGATTGGTGGGGAAGCCCCACCAATCGCCTTGATTACATTCTCGCCTTCAGTTCACGCACTTCCTTGCGCAGCTCCTTGACGGCCTCAACCAGCATACCGATAACGCCGTTATAGTTCAGACGCAGACGAGGCTCTCCGGACTGATCGTTATGATCAACCGTTACCAGTTCAGGCTGAACATTCTGGACGTCCTGAGCGATGAGGCCGCCAGACTGCTCATACCGGTCACAGACCTGAATCTCGTACAGAACACCTTCGATCCGATCCAGCTTGTCGAGCGCTCGTTCAATCTTGCGAATATTGCGTTTGCTACGACGGTCAGAGCGGATATAAACGTCATTAAAGCTGCCATTACCGCCACAAACCCAAGTACCATCATTCTGGAGGTATGCGTTCGCATCCGTGCCGTTTGCGGTACGTGAGTTGTTGATCATGTAAAAACCAAACTGACTGTTTCCCAAGCCACCCAAGAAGAATTTGCGATCCGCGTGGTCTTGTCTCAACAACGCTTGTGCAGAGCTTGTACTTACAGCGTTCCTCCCGAAGATGACGTTCTGGTTACGCATATCTATCCACGCGCCAGAACTGCTGTTGATGGAAAAACGGTTGGCGTAAACCCACGCACTTGACGTGATGTCACCCGTTACACTCAACGGCTTAAGGCTTTGCAGCGTGCTATTAACGAACCTAAAAACATGGGCGCTATTGGCGTAAACATCCAGAATGCCATCTCCGTTCTGTTTAAAGCCGGTATCATTATCGCCAAGAACGATTGAATTACCGCCTAACCCGTTTGCAACCCCCAACCCCACACTTCCGTTGATGGTTGCCCCACCACCGATATCAATTCCGTTTGATATTGAAGCACGGCCAGTGGCATTGTTGATGGTTAAAGGACGTAAGCCATTCCAACCGCCATATGCACTGCCAGAATTGGTAAGAAGAAAATAGGTATTTGCACCGTCGTTACGGATAAAGAAACCGTAGTTTCCACTTACAGCCCTGAATTGGCCTCCATCTGTTTTTGCCGAAGTGACCTGGAGTTCCCCGGATGCAGTGATTCCGCCAGAGAGTGAACCGCCAGAAATCGGCAATGCACCGACATCAGCCGCAGTAGGTTTGAGAGCAGTGTTGTAATCTCTGCGCCAGGCAGGGGCATACGCGCTACCGTGATTAATATAGGTGAACTGAGCACAGGCAATCCCACCACCGGTCGTCGTTGTAGGCGTAGTTACTCGGATGGTCATTGCGCCTTCGGTACCTAAAACCTCGATAACTGCACCAGCAAGACAGATATTGCCGACACCTGTATCAGTGATAATTTTATTGTCGGCATATGACCAGGAACCCTTCATCATCCAGTACGGCACTTCGAAAGCACCACGCTCCTTCAGCCATGCGATAAATTCAGCGGTAGTCCAATTACCAGCCCCTGTGCTGTACGACGCGCTAAATGCTTGCGCGGCCCCAACGTCTTTCGCTGTGGGTTTGTGTGCTGTGGTGTAAACCTGTGCCCAATCAGACCAGTTTGCGTCACCGGCATCACGTCGAGATCGCACATATACCGGGGCATGAGCGCCGCTTGTTCCACTCCAACCAACTAAAAGTTCGCCCTCACCAGACGCATAAGCACCTTTCAAGTGAATAACGTTGCCGTAAGCCGTTGGATAGCTATTGTTATAGGCTTCATACATCTGAATGCCAGGCATGGCACCTTGAGTGTTCGAAGCCAGCGCATTAACTCGCCCGCGGGAAACCAACGTCGGGATAGTAATGTTGGCAGAGCCATCGAACATTACGCTGTTGATTGTCCGCGGTGTTTGCAGTTTGGTTGCAGTAGCGGCATTACCAGTGGTGTTCTGATCACCCTGAATATTCACACCAGGTAGGTTGATATCAGCCGAACCGTCAAATCTCACTCCACCGATCTGGCGTGCAGTCTGAAGTACAGTCGCAGTGCTGGCATTACCCACCAGCGAACCGGTAATAGAGCCATCCTGATCAGAAATGACGCGATGGTAGACAGTCCCTTCTACAGCGTCTTCAGGCAGCGTATCCACAACCTCAAGTACTTCCAGAGTTTCGACCACAGCACCGGCAGATTGCAGGTTGACGACCAGCTTCTGAGAGCCAGCACCGGCTTTGAGGTAAATGTCGTAATTATCGTCAGTCGTGTTAACGGTAGCTACAGTCAACACAGCCGAATCCATAGTGCGATAAGCGACCGCATTCAACGATTTCGGATCGCCTGCAGCAGTTCGCAGCACAATATCGGCCATTGCAGCAAGCCCTGGCTGCCCGGCTTCGTACCCTGCCCCGCCGATCACTTCGATGTATACGGTGCTGGTCGACTGTGGCATACGTGCCGTGGACACTTTCACCCACTTCGGCGCATCGGTAGCCATGTCCATTTCAGCCGAAGTCCCTTTCCATTTCACACTGGCAACACTGGCCTGGGCGTTCTGGGCGTACTCATAAGCCTTCGTTTCTGATTCTTTGGCATTCAGTTCAGAAGTTTTCGCCCCGGCAGCCGCATCGGTCGCCTCAGTTGCTTTCGTGGATGCCAGAGCAGCAGAGTCAGAGGCTTCTTTGGCTTTAGCTTCAGCCACTGCCATCGCTTCGGTCGCAGTCGTTGCGGAAGCAGCAGCCTCACCTGCGGATTTGGCAGCAGCTGTTGCAGATCCTTCAGCGGCGGTCTCAGCAGACTTCGCGTTGGTTTCAGAGGTTTTGGCGGCTGCGGCAGATGCCTCAGAAGCTGTCGCCTGTTCACTGGCAACGTTGGCCTTCTCTGTTGCAGTTGTGGCCGAATCGGCAGCCGCGGTAGCGGATTTGCTCGCAGCATCAGCACTGCCAGCTGCGGCAGCGGCACTTTCCACTGCGTGGGCTTCTGAGTTCTGGGCAGCCGCTTTTGATGCTTCGGCAGCCGTTGCGCTCTCCGATGCAGCTGTCTCGGACGCCTTTGCATTGGTCTCCGAAGTTTTTGCCTTCTGTTCGCTGGACGCAGCAGCATTTTTACTCGCTAAAGCGGCGTCAGCAGACTCACCTGCAGCGGTGGCGCTTTCGGAAGCGGCGTTCGCGCTGGATGCGGCAGCTGACTCGCTGGCAGCAGCAGCCTTCTGTGATGCGTCGGCGTTGGTTTCTGACGTTTTGGCAGCCGCAGCACTTGCCACCGACTCACCGGCGCTCGAAGCAGCATGGGTTTCTGATTCCTTAGCCGCATTTTTTGAGGCCAGCGCATCAGCTGCACTGCCAGCGGCGGCCTGCTCTGAGGCAGAGGCATTGGTTTCAGAGGTTTTGGCAGCAGCAGCAGAGTCAGACGCAGCAGACGCTGAAGCAGAGGCTTCGGACGCGCTGGTCGCAGCCTGAGTTTCAGATGCTTTCGCCGCATCTTTGGATGCCGCGGCACTCGTGGCTGATTCTCCCGCTTCAGTCGCTTTGGTAGACGCTGTCGCGGCAGACGCAGCAGCTTCTACCTTGAAGCTCTCAGCATTGGTTTCAGACGTTTTGGCAGCGGAAGCGCTTGCACCGGCAGCGTTTTCTGATGCAGCAGCTGCGGCAGCACTCTGGCTTGCTTCGGTGGCTTTGGTAGACGCTGTATTGGCGCTTTCCGCAGCGGCCGCGGCACTGGCAGCAGCTTCCCTGGCCTTGTCGCCAGCGGCATTGATAACGTCGGCGTTATCCGTATACCATTTCTGGTTTGCGTTATGCTCATCGACGATCTGCGTCAGCGACTTCACGGTCACTTCCGTACCGTCTTCACGCTCAAGCGTTACCTCATCAACTGCCGTCAACCAGGTGCGCATCGTCTTCGAGTCGGCTGACATTCGGGTCATGAGCGCGGTAAAGCGTGCGCTGAACTGCGTTAAGTCGCCTTCATAGGTTGTGATGATGCGGCACGGAACGTCCGTCTGGGTCTCGCCCGTGTACGGCTCCGCGAGAATCAGGCTTGTGTCGCTGATTACACGCTTAATTTCGTACAATTTGTTGTCAGGGCCGATGACGATCATGCCCGGCAGAACGCCGTTGGCGGTCACATTCCAGTACGTGCCAGTGCCAGAAAGTGCGTCACTTCCCTGTGTAAATGTGATAGTACCTTCCCTGTACCACATATTCTCTCCTTGAAAGGACGGGCATCCATGCCCGCCATAAGTAAGTACATACCTATATTACTTGTTATAAAAACGCTTTTCTACACTGCATAAAATAACAATTAACGCATTGAGTTAGCTAATAACAATACCTGAAGTACTCTTTTTAACGACTATCACTAATAGGTCGCTGACACGAGATCGAGGCCAACCTCCACTGTTTCCTCTTGTACTTGCAGTAAATGTCAGTGTTTTGGCACCACGACCTGCAGGCATGTCAAAAATCGCATTATAACATTCCTGCTTCCCTGAACTTGTTGCCTGATAAATCAGTGACCCGTTATGAGTAACTTTAAAAGTACATTCATCCCAGACATCGTTACTCGTATTACTTTCATATGAGCTTCCCGAAAATAAAATGGGTGGAATAATTATCTGTCGGTCAAAAGATTGATCGTCATGAACAGTGACGGTCAGACTTCCGTTAGCATATAAATACTCCCCTGTTGTCGGGTTTTTAAAGTGAGGAAACTCCCTACCCGCTGCTTTAACAACATCGCCTATGATCTTTTCAGCTCTTAGCGTGCCATTAATGATACATGTGTCAGCGATAGTGACGTGGTTCAGCGTGCCAGAATTAGCATCTACATTTCCCCTGAATGTTCCGTTGCAAAACTCGGCTGTTCCATCTTTACGAATACTCCATCCGGATCTTCCTGAAACATAGTCATTTGACTGAATCACGTTGCCAATCTTGGCATTACTGATCGTCCCGTCTTTAATCCATGCTCCATTCATATAAGCAACACCGTTCTCTATGACAAACGGCGTGGTGATCTTCCCGTTTACGGAGTTTACCAGGCCAAAACGGTCTGCCTGAACCAAAAACTGCGATAGACCGGTGCTGTCGATACCCAGCGCGATACCTGCAACGTACTTCTGGCCGCCACTGGTAGACGTTTCCATCTTCAGCGTCCAGGCAGCAGAAACCTTCTTATCGGTATCAGCAATGGCCTTCGCCTGCTCCTGGATGAGAGCCGAGTTACCATCAACTTCAGCCTTAACCGTATCAATTCTCTTACCGAGAGCACCGTCAGCGTTTGCACGCGCGGTGGCTTCGGATGTGATAGCAGCGTTGATATCTTTGCCGGTCTGAGCCTGAAGATTGGTGATCTGCCCGGCCAGAGCAGAGTCGGCATCGGTACGCGCTTTCGTCTCCGTGGCAACGGCAGCCTTGATGTCCTCTGCCGTCTGAGCCTTCAGCGAACTGATCTGCGAAGCCAGAGCACCATCTGCATCGGTTCGAGCCTGGGTCTCTGCCGCAACGGCTGCTTTGATATCCTCACCAGTCTGGGCCTTCAGTTGGGTGATTTGCTTCGATAGCGCCTCATCCGCTGTGGCTCGGGCAATCTGCTCTTCAGTGAGTGCCGCGCTGATATCCCCTTCAACTTTCGCCTGCAACGTGGTGATCTGACGAGAAAGCGCTTCGTCCGCAGTCGCACGCGCCTCTTGTTCAGCAACAATGGCCGCTGAGATATCGTCGTTGAGCTGGGCTTCCAGCTTGGAGATATGCGTCGCAATAGCCTTATCAGCCTCTACGCGAGCCGTTGTCTCTTCCAGAATCGATGCCCGGATGTCCTCACCAATTTCTGCGCGGATCTCTTCCACTTTTGAGGCCATTGCAGACATATCGTCGGCAAACGTCTTCTGAGTGGTGGCGATCTTCGCGTTATTGACCATTTGCTTGTGCTGGTCTTCATCCTGACGCAGAGCGAGGTCAATATTGGTTTTGGCCAGAGCCTCGATATTGGTCGATACTTCCGCGCTGGCGCGTTCGACTTCGGCAACGGTCTTTTTCATCTCTTCGACGGCGGCAACGCTGTCATCGACGGAGGATTTCATTGCCTCAATCTGTTTGGCATTTGCCTTATCGCCTTCGACACGGGCTTCACGCTCTTCAGCAATCAGCGCGGAGGCATTGTCGAGCGCAGCGTGTGCCGCTTCCACAGCACCTGCAACGGCTTTGCCCTGCTCGGAAACGGTCTCCTGCAACTCAACCAGAGCCGCATTAGAGTCCTCAACCTGTTGCAGCGCGTCGTTGACCTTGTCCAGCGTGCCAGAGACTTCATTTTTGAGGTCGTTCTGGGCCTGTTCAAGCCGACCGCTGGTGTCTTCCAGTTTGCTGTCCAGATCGGCAACGGACTGATCAAGCTCTTTCAGGCTTTCTTCCATCTGTTTGTTGATGGCGTCGACCGCATCCTGAGAGGCTTTAGAGTCGATTTCCTCCAGCAGCTCCTGTCCCAGCTCGGAAGAGGTGATCTTCCCGGTAAGGAATGAGAGGACGTCTCGCGTCATCGCTTCCGTACCCAGATTGGAGTTCGGCGGGCTTAACATGCCACGCTTGTTCACCGCGCGAACCCAATAGTACCAGGTCTCGCTATCCCCAAGACCGGCATGGGTGAACGTGGTGCTGGCAGCCTCTGCAATCAACTTTGCCGTTTCCAGATCGTTGGTCTGGGAGGCGTACACGTTGATGTGATCGAGGTCGATTGAGTCCGGGTTGACCCAATTCAGAATCACGTTGCGGTAGTCACCAACGGCCGTCAGAGAGGTAGGAGAGCCTGGCGGCGTCATCGTACCTTTCACCTGGTAAACGGTACTGATGATGTCCGTCTTCTTGCCGCTGAACGAAACCGCATAGAGCTGAATGTCGTATTGGCCATTCTCGGCAATATTGAGGATCTCGAACTGCTCTTCGGTAACGCGTGCGGACTGCCAGTTAGAGACGTTGTTCTCATCGGAACGACGCCAGCTGATCCAATATTCCGCAGACTTACCTTCCCAGGTGGCAACGAGCTTGATTGAGAGGTTGCCCGGACTGGAGATATACGTCCCTTCCGTCACCTGCAGGTTGGTCGGCTTCGAATAAGTCGGGTCGAGAACGGTGTTGTTCTCGGGGATCAGCGTCGCGCCGTTGTCGATGGCTTCGTACTTCGATGCGTTATTCTGGACAACGGTAACGTCAAACGTCCCCTGAGCCTCGCCCTGGGCAACGTTGATAACACGCACGCGCATTGGTTCCAGATCTGGCTCGGTAATCGTCCAGACGCCATTCATAACCGGCATATCACCAGAATTGAGCGCTTTGGAGAAGGTTACTTTGGTAATGTCTTCCCCGGTCTCAAGAATATCGCGCTCAACGATTTCTCCTTCCTGATTCAAGATCCGGATGTAGCTACCAGCCTTATTCAGCGTAACCGGTGCGTCGAGAGTGATGCTGTTCTTTGTGAACGCCACAATGCGGCCAGAGTTGCGTTTACCAGCACGGTATTTGTTCTGAATCAGCACCGTTTCGCCCGGCATCAGGAAGGAAGCATCCAGCCCTGCCGTAAAGCTGATAACGTCGGACTCCATGCGTGCGGTATACAGCAGCCACAGACCGACACGATGCGCCTGGCCACGGCTTGTACAGCCGAACGCAACCACTTCGGTTTTGCGCTCGCCATAACGACGCATCGCCTCCTGGTCTTCGACGTACTCGATGTTCTGCTTGTAGCCGTCTTCCTTGTTGTTGTAGGTCACAAGAGCCACTGACGGACGGTCTTTACGCGCAGATCCCTTGTAACTGAACATGCCATCTTTGACGTTCGCGTTGGTGAACATCATGACCGGATCTGACGGACTATCCTGCATGACGTTAACCATGCCGCCAGCCCAGAAGACCATTCCGCGGAAGGCGCCAGCGATATCCTGAATCAGTCGGTACGCATCCTGACGGCTGGTGATCTGGGTGTTGATAGCGAAGCGCTTCTCTTTGCCACCGAAACCATCGTCAATCTCTTCGTCGCAGTAGCGCCCAATCTGGTAGATCTGCCCGAGGTCAATCATGGACTCAGAAACGTACTGCCCCAGGCCATAACGGGCGTTGGTAAGCAGGTCGAAGAGAATCCAGGCAGGGTTGGAAGATGACAACAGCTTGAATGTGCCATCCCATACGCCGATATAGGTGTTTGTGTGCTCGTCGTAGTTGGACGGGACTCGGATCTTAAGGCCACGCACCAGATACGAACGAGACGGCATCGAGCTGCCGAACTGCTCTGAGTTGACCTTGAGACCAACCAGCGCGGAGTTCGGGTAGTTCATCGGCGTATCAACAATCTCACCGATAGAGTCCACCCACGTATCGTTAAAGATGTACTGAGTGTTGCTGTCATCGGTCAGACGAAGCACGCGAACCTTGTAGGCACGACCTGGCTTGGGCAGTTTTAGCTCATAGCTGCGGTAGTAGACGCCCGTCTTTTTTGCCGTCAGCGTAATTTCGGAAGTGCTCTCCCCTTCTGCGATGGCGTCCTTGAAGGCATTATCGCCATTGGCAATCTGGAATTTGTAATTCACGGTCGTACCGTTGGTATCACCGGTCTTTTTGTCGATGCTACGCAGAGACGGGAACTTAAGAATGACGCGGACACGGTCTGCCTCATCGTTATCGATGGCAATCGTAACGTCGTGCATTCTTTTCAACTGGATGTTGACTGACTTCGGCGTTTCAACGAAATCGAACCCGGACATCGGCGTCTGGTCTTGTGAACCATCGCGGAAGTCCCACGTGATACCGCTAAAGTTTGGAGACCCGTCTTCGTTAAGGATTGGCAGATCATCAACGAAGATCGACTTTGCGCCATCCACCAGCCCGCCAATGACACCCTCCCCGAGCAGGTCGAGGATGGACGCCATAGCACGCGAGTTTACGGTATCGTCGGCTTCAACCGGCGTGCGGCTGGAGCCACTGCTTTTCTTACCGCCAGCACCTGCAATCAGGAGAGGCAGTCTCTTCTTCTTGAACTGTTCCATGTTCAAAAATTTCCCTTCTTACTAAAGCTGGTCGATGGTGATCGAAGAACTCACAACCTGTGAGCCGACCAGAATTTCCTCGCCATAAATGAGCTGAACCGGGTTGCCCTGGTTAGTGGTGTTTTGTGGCCCGTCGAAATAAAACGAGTTCGAGTTATCTGCCTGCCTTACGCTGTCATTGGTCGCCTGGGGCGAAATTAACTGCGAAATACCTCCCATCATTAGCGACAAGCCGAGCGGGGCCAGCGCTGGGAACCAGAATGAGGCAACCATGACGAGTGCCCCTACGACTGTCTGGAACCAACCAAAAGCCTTACCGCCACTACCGCGAGGAACCGGCGTGATGCGGATCTTCGCGATGTTGTCGGACTGCCCCATCATTTGAAACTCGCTCTCATCAACCGACCACTTATGCCCCTGCTTATTGGTGATCTGGATGTGGTAACTGTCGTAGGTCTTCATGTTGCGTTTCATCCAGGCTTTTAAGCCCGGACGGTTGGCTTCGACCAAATCCAACGCCTGTTTGGTGTTGCGCACTTTTAAATGCCAGTGGCGGCCGAAATGTCTGGCCATCGGGCCACCAAGTTGCACATGAACTAACTCAGACACGTTTCATCTCCCTTGAGTAAGTCTCTGTGACGCAGGTGGTGCGTCGTGTGTTTCTGGTACATGCCACCGTAATAAGCGCGACAGCTCAGACGGTCGATCTGGTGGTGCAGGATCATTCCGTCTCCGATGTACACCGCGCAGTGGTCAGGCATCTTTCCGTACTGAATGAAGAAGACGTCACCACGCTGGGGTTCCGTCCCCGGCGCCAGACGAACAAGCCCTTCATTGCGGTAGTTCTGATCGAGAATGTCGGTATCGCCCGTGTACCACGATGGAATATGCAGGTGCGGGTTTGGATTCAACTCGACGTTGAACTCACGCTTCAGGTAGTCGCGGCACAGCATCCAGCAGTCGAAGACACCAAACACATAGGGCCGCCCCAGATAAGGCATCTCAAAGCCGTCTGGGGTGATCACATTCATCTCACTGAAGTGAAATGGCGCATCGCCCTCGACGTTCTTCCGAACAGCCAGAATCAGCCACGGAACTTCCGTTGCCTCGCATCCGGCGCGGTCGGCGTCTGACGCTTCAGCTGATTCGTCAGTGTGGGAGTGCCAGATGGCAACCACGTCTCCCGCATCTTCCGCTGCGATAATGTCGTCAGCGTGCATAACAAACGTGTTTTCCGGGTTTTCCGACACGTTCCGGGCTTCCATGAAGCGATATTTCTCGCCAGTGGTACGTACCAGAAAGCCACACGCTTCGTTCGGGTAGCGTTTGATGGCTGTCAGATAGATTTCCTGCATAACGTCCGAACCAAGCTCAGGGAAAGCTCTATTACCCATAACGCGTTGCTCCAATGAACCCGCCAAAGTGGATTACGCCATTGGCAAAGTAGTTACGGCGTGCGTTGCATGAGTCGTAGCGTTTCGTGCAGTAATCCGCGCCTGACATGGTGGTTTGCTGGTTGTTTTTGTCGAAATAGGGGCCGGTGTAGCCGCACTCTGGACCGCGGTATTTCCACGGGCAGGTGTTTTTGATGATCTGGCGGTACGGCAGCTGCACGCCCATCAGATCGAACACACTCGACAGCTCAAACTCGACAACCTCATGGGTTTCGAGAGTCTTCTGTTCGATGAACCACATCTCATCCGGGAAGTGCTGATTTGGATCTGCGGTTGGATTCCCGTCTTTGAAGTTGGCCGCGTCGAGAAAACGCGCCAGCGTCATCTTGCGGATGATGCGACAGCCAACCAGATCGTCGTTTGCCTGAACTTCAGCGGAGACAGTTCCGGCAAAGTTGGAGACCTGGATTTTTGGACGCGGCAAAGTACCCTGACCAGTCTTATCAAAGCCTGACGCCTTGATTGGCCACGGTTCGTAGGACACGCCTTGCCAAACGACTGGCTCCATCAGTTCGTTTGTACCAGCGTGGAAAAACAGCTTGCCCCCAGAGGTGGTGTTCGACATATCAAGTTCGAACAGCTCAATGAGCGCGGAGGGCGACAAGCTCTGAATATCAGCTTTAATACCCATCGTTTCTTCCTTGAAATAAAGAGGCGCCAACATCCTGTCAGCGCCTATAGATAATAGTAAATAAGTGCTTACTTATCTAGTGGGTTGAATTATCCTTCATAAATTTGTCGGAAGGTCGCAGTGAGAACGAGATAGCCCTGGTAACGCTTCACAGTATGGCTGTCGCACACCACAACCATCTTTTTGCCACGAGGGTTCGTCCAGTAGAACGACTCAACGGCCGCGCGTGCCGTCAAAAAGTCATCGACGGCATTAATAACGTCGTAAGAGCGCGTAAATGTCAGGCTCCACTCTTCTTTAATGCGATTGAGACCTTTGGCCTGGCGCTGTTCGTAATCGTCACCGAAATTCAGCACCGTCACGTTAGGCTTCACGGTCTTTTCCGACTCGTAGTCGGGATACCAGTTAAAAGTCAGTCTTTCCATCTCACATCCTTGTGAGGCTGCCCCTTCCGGGGCAGCCGTGGTTAGTTACGTTGAGAGTTAGGGTTGAGCGAACCGCCTGGCCGCTTCTCCTGAGCGATGGTTTCAAGCGCGATCGCCTTCATGCGCTGCGCTGCCTGACTCCATGCGCCTTCGGAATTGCTGTTCTCCGAAACACTGCCGTCGCTGTTGACGTTGATCTCAATGCTGACAGGTGAGAAAACGCCGCCACCGCCGCCTTTAACACCCTCTGCGTTGAGCGTAACCGGGATGGAACGCCCATCCGGAAGCGGAACGTAGGCTTCGTTCATATCCCCTTCACCAAACAGCGCCAGCTGTGGAGAGTCAGCGATGCCACCTTTCTGGTACGCACGCAGCGGAACCACGCCGTCTTTCCCGAAAATGCCGCCTTTGGCGAACTTCGGAATTGCCGGGATGCCGCCAGTACCATCAGATGCCGATCCGGTGAGATTGTTGAACCCGGAGTTAGAGCCGGAGGAACCCGATCCGATGTTGTCGAAGCCACCACCAGCCCAGGCAGACACCAGCCCAGAGGCAATGGTAGCGCCGAAGCTCAACCACTTATTGCCAGAGCCGGACATGTTTGCTCCCAGCATGGCAAACGCGGCAGAAAGCGCCCCCGTGACAGAGCTAAGGTTCTGCATGGAGAAGATGGATGTCTTCACCGCTTTGGTTTCCGCGTCTTTGGCTTCAGTACTGGTGAACAGTCCATTCACCCAGCTGCCGATCGCGTTGGTTGCAGAGCCAATCGCGCTGGTCGTCTGCTGAGTGGTCTGCCCCAGACCGGAGACCGAGCTGGAGGTCTCTTTCGTCGCCTCACCCACGCTCTTATCGCCGTTGACCGCATTCATCCGGACGCCCTGGTTGGCAACCGCTGATGCGACACCAGAAAGCAGATTGCCGCTCTGAGAGCTGCCCGCTGCCGTCGTTCCCATCCCCAGCATGTTCATGAGAGGCAGGGTGATCTGCGTCTTCACAACCATGTTGGTGATGTCGCGGAGGATGGATTCTGCCAGGCTGGAGAAGTCCATTTTCCCCTTCATGACGAAGTCGGTCAGCGTATCCGTCATGTTGCTGAACAGGTTGCTCCAGCTGTTTTCCAGCTGATCGGCCAGATTCTCGTACTCAAGCGCCAGCTTCTGTGTCGCCGTACCCGTCTCTTTGATGAGAGCGGTGTTGCCTGCCGCCACCAGCTGGTTAATCTGCTTGGTGTAAAGCGCCACGATTTTCGGATCAGAAGCCTGGTCACGCAGATCCATCAACGCTTTCAGGTTACGGTTGTAGGTGTCGTTGAAATCGGCCACCTTCTCTTCACGAGACGGCTTGTAACCCGCGCTGATGATGGAATCGGATTCCGGCGCCCAGGTGGAGATCATCTGCTCGACGTTGCGGCGGTTGAACATCTCGCGATAGTCGTCGCTCGCGTTAGCCAGGTCAGCCAGGCGTGACTTGGCTTTGTCGATCATCTCCTGAGTGATGAACTCATTCGGTACGGCGTTGGCCAGTTCGGTCAGCGATTTGGTGGTATCGCGTAGAGACTGGTCAAACGACACGGTCGCTTTAGAGCTTTCACCCATCTGCCCCATAAGCTGATCGGCTTTATCCAGCGCTTTCTGGTAGCCGGCCGCCAGCTTACGCTGCGCATTTTCTTCCTTCCGTGCGGCACGCTGAGAAGCATTGGCAGTACGCTGCCCGGCTTTTTCCGCAGCTGCGGCGTCCTGCTCACGCGCTTTGGTTAGTGCGGCGATCGCTGCTGCACGTTCCTCGTCGCTCATTTTCTCCAGAGAGCTGGCGCTGGAGGCTTTCTGCAGGTTCAGTTGGGTTTTGAGCTGCTTCGGCCCAATGATCGGCTTACCTTCGAAGTCCAGCATCGCCGTACCGTCTGGCAACGTGCGCTGATAGGTTGCGGAGTCCATCTGGTTGCGCATGTACTGCGCCAGAGCTTTCTGGGCCGCCTTGTCGCTCGTACCAAGCCCCAAAACGGTTCCCTGGTTGGACATGACACCCTTACCAGTTTTGGCAGCGTTATCACGCTCAAACTCGGCCTGAGTCAACTCCTGAGCGACAGCTTCCAGATGCTCCTGATAGCCTCGAATACTGCCTTGTAGCTTCTGAATCTGCTCGGTATTGCCCTCTTTCTTCGCTTTTTCGAGCAGATCGTTGTAGTGGGCAATCTGCTTCTCGGTCGCGTTTTTACGGGAGGACAGTGAATCGACCAGTTTTTGCGCCGGTTCCAGGTATGACTTGTTCACCGTTTCACGGAGCGGTGCGAGAAGTTTGTTCTTCTCATCGTCAGACAGTGATTTGTCGTCATTGATTTTCTGGATCTTGTCCAGAGCCTCCTGACGTGCTTTCACAAATGTCGCAGAGAAGACCTGATTGTCGGCCCGGATTTTCTCAATCTGGGATTCTGCTGCCTCTTTAGCCAGACGTTTGGCTACAGCCCCGTCACCCAGCGCAATGGTGCCGGTAATCTTCTGGTACTCTTCCTGATTCTTCTTCAGGCGAGCCTCGATATCGGCTTTTGACTCTTTGTGAGTGACAGCGCCAACAGAGTTGGACACATAGCTCACGCTTTCGCCTGTTTTGAGCGCTCGCTGGTCTGCGATGATCTCTTTTTCGAGCTTTTCCGCACGCTCTGCCATCTGCGCACGTTTGGCCGCCGTCATCGCTTCCGGGATTTTGCGGATCTCGTCAACGACTTTTGACGTTTCGCTGCGGAGCATGGTCATATACGTGATAAGACCGGCTACAGCCACGGTAGCGACGGTGAACGCTGCACCAATGGGGTTTGCTGCGATGAACGCAGTTAGCCCAGCGAATGCCCCCTGTAACCCCGTGATCGCGCCACGGATAGCGAAGATCAGCGATGGGATTGGAGCCAGACCCATACGAGCCGCACGATTAAAGCGGGTGACAGCTGTCGCGCCCAGATTGAACGGCGCCTGGATGACAGTCGACATCGTCGCAAACGTGTTAACCATCTGCCCGGCAGTGCCAATCACGCCCATGATGCCCGCGCGCATCAGTTTGAACGCCACCATAGCGGCCACTACTTTGCCCAGGTTGACAATCAACTCCTGGTTTTTCGCCAGCCACTGCGCCAGCTCACGTAAGCTGTCGATTGCGGTGGTAAGTCCGGAACCCAGCGAGTTAGCGAACGAAATGCCCTCTGCGCTATTCATGATGGAGGCCAGCTCTTTCATCCCCTTTGAGAGAGAATCCAGATAGCCCGCCTGACCGACACGATCGGCAAACAGCGTAAAGGAGGTTTGCAATTGCGCCAGCGCACCAGTGTAGGTTTGCATCATGTCTTTGGCGGCGTTTTCGTTCTCCGCACGCAGACCAACGAACATCAGCGATAGCGCCTGTTTCGCTTCCACAGTACCGGTGGAGACTGCTTTGGTCAGTTCCCCCATAGTGATACCGGCAGCGTCTGCCATCGCCTTCATCGCGTTAGGAACGGCTTCACCTAATTGCTGACGCAGTTCTTCCATCGACACGACGCCCTTACCGGACATCTGCTGGACAGCCACGGCAGCACGTTTAAGCAGCTCGCTATCGCCGCCGAAGCGTGCAACGGAGTCCACCAGTGCTTTCAGCGATCCGTCAGTAGGATCGAGACCTGCCGAGCGGAATTTAACGAAGGAATCGGTCAGCGCCTGCATCGCAAACGGGGCGTTTTGCGCCATATCCACGATGTACTGCATATCCTCTGCGGCTGCTTTACCAGGGTTGGCCTTGTCCTTGTTCAGCCCGCGCAACATGACGCGCATACGCTCCATTTCGGAGGCGGCTTCGACGATTGGCTTCTGCCAGCCAAACAGGATGTCAGTTACCGTTCTTGCCGCATCACCAATCTCGCCCAGCAGGAAAATATTGCCGCGCAGACCAGAGAACATGCCATTTTCAGCACCGCGCCCGCCGTGGCCATTTGTACCGCCACGTCGACCACCGCCACCATTACCACCGCCCTCACCGTAGCCGCTGGTGCGCACACGTACCGGCTTGCTGATCAGTTGCTGGCGGCCAATCACGGCATCCATCTGATCGCGGACTTTCTTCAGCCCCTCGGCAGCCTGGCTCGTTGTGACGCCCCAATTACTGAGACGCTTCGTCGTGGTGTTAAGGCGCGTATTCATGCCACTCACGGATGAAGAGGCTTCTTTTACTTCCGTACCGAAGCGGCTGGCGCTCTTGCCAGCGAACGTTGCCCAATCGGAAAACTCGTTGAGTTCAGACTGAACCTTGCGCAGCGATGTGGTGAGTTTATTAACGGATGAGGTGGTTGTGTCGACGCGCTCAATCAGGGTTTTGAGACCTGAGTTGAGGCTGGTAATGTTGCCTCGCGTCTTGCGCGAAACATCAGACACAAGCTCGAAGCCGGCAGCTACATCCTGTAGTTTGTCTGCCGTGGCATCGAGCTTGGACTCCAGAACGCCGATGATGCGGGAGACCGAACCCAACGAGCGTTCCAGATTGTTAATTTTCTGAGCGGGCTTTGTGGCCTGCTCCCCGAATCTGGTAAGTAGCTTACCCGCCCGGTCGATTGACGCTGTAAACTGCTTGTCTTCCAGCGACAGGATAAACTCTACGTTTTGTGACATTCCCTTGTCATCCTCTGCCAAAAATTTGCATCAGTTGCTCTTTGGCGTCAGGGTCTGCCTTATCCTTGCGTGGATCGTAGACTTTATCGGTTACGACTGGTCTTCCAATCCTGAGTTGCAAACCCTCCATGAACGCCTTCACGCCCTCGCCATCTGCCTGGGCAGCGCGAGCGACTTGCAGGTTGCGGACATCCTCTTCCGCGCGCAGACGGTCGATGTTGCGACTGAGCATCCAGAACATCGTTAGAGGGACGCCCAGCAGCTCTAATGGCGACACGGCGTAGTGAGCAACTACACGACTGAAATAGAATCCGAGATCTATCGATACGGTCTTTACCCCGGATTCATCGCGGGAAATTACTTTGCCCCTTCACCAGCCGCTTTTTCGTTCTCTTCATCAATCACTTCCATAGCGAAGGTGAAGATCTGCTGGAGCTGCGGAACAGTCAGTTTTTCCAGTACAGCGTCCGGCACGGATGGGATGACCTTGCGAACCAGGTCGGCGTAAGCAGTTACCTGCTCAACAGGCGACATGTTCTGAAGGTCTTTGCCTTCCATCTGCTTGATGGAGACGAACAGGCCAACAGTCATTTCAACGATGGGGTATTCCTGACCGCCGAACTTGATGCTTTTCTTCGGAGGCAGAATGGAGTCGAGATCGAGTAATTTGGTCATTGGTTAAAGTCCTTTTAAAAGAGAGGCTCTTCCTGAGCCTCTGCTTAGTTACGTCGCGATTATTCGGCAGAATTAACCGTTACTGCTTTGGTCGCTTTCTTGCCGCCGCTATTGCTGGTAAAGGAGATATTTGCCGAACCTTCAGCTACTCCGCGAACCAGACCAGTCTGGTCAACGGTTGCTTTCTCCTGATTGTCGGATTCCCACACACCGGTTTTATCGCCGGCATCTGCAGGGGTGATCTGGGCAGTCAGCTGCACGGTCTCACCGGCTTTAACTTCCGGAGATTCCGGAGAGATAGAGACGGTTTTAACCGGCTTTGGGCCGCTCATTTTCCCCAGCACGCCGTCGTCATCCGGGTAAGCGGTGAACTGAACGGAGAACACGCGAACATCATCAGACTGGTAGGTCATGGTGAAGTTACCTGCGGTCGCAGCTTTCGGGATGGTCAGAACGTAGTCGGTGGTATCCTGCGGGGTCAGAACCAGCTCTTTGGCTACGTCGATCAGGTTGATGCCCTGTGCGGAAGTGATGGTCACAGCGTTATCTTCTTCGCTCAGGGTAGATCCCGGCATCAGATCGACCATATTCTGCAACACAGACTCGGCCAGCGGCGCAGTGATAGTGATGTTACGACCCTGCACCAGCTCGGAGATGGTGGTCTGCCCCAGCTGGTCTACGGTGACTTTCAGAGTTTCGGTCGCAACCTCAACCTGAACACCGCCTTTGGTGTAACCCAGATCAACGCCACCAAACGACACTTTGCAGGCGCCAAGTTTGATGTTTTTTACATGGGTATTGGACATTGTTGGAAAACTCCTTTTTCCGTTAAATCAGCACCTTCATGGCGCTAATGGTAAGTATATACTTACTTATTTTATTAATTCAACAAATAGCCCGCAAATTCAATCGGGATACCCGCTTCAATTAATGAGCCTTCGTTTTTGGGATAAGTGATCGGCATAGACATTGGCCGAACCAACCGGAAGTAAACGCCCTCTGACACGGTTTCTTCGACCGGGAACATATCCATGATCTTATTGGCTTTCGCCACCGCCTTTGTGATCGTCGCATTACGCACGATGACGGTGAAAGAGTCGTGATAAAAGCCTTTCAACTCATGGTCAATAGCGATCCCCGTATTGGGATTAACCAACAGAACACCGGACTTCACATTGGCTGGCATGTAGTGACAGAAAATGTCAGCGCCGACTGTACCGATCTTCGCCTTCTGCATCAGGCTCGCAAATGCTTCAATAAACACATCAACCTCTCGTAAAACCTGCTTTCCTTGCCGCTTCTGCTATCGTCTGAGTGAACTGTTTTTCACTGATCTGTACGGCTCTCTCAAGGAACAAAGGCCCAACTCGTGGCTTCACACCAGCGACTGGCGGGTTGGTGACGCTCTTCATGCGAGAGAGATAGCCGAGACGATACTTGCCCAACTCCATGTACTCCGCATAATCGCCAACCTCAACGCCCGGATGCCCTTCGCGTGGTTTGGCTCCAAATACCGATAACTCAATACGAAGCCCGGTATAACCTTCTTTGACCACTCTCGCGAAGATCGCGCTTTCGAGTGAGCCAGTCTCCAGCGGGGCCATTGCCCGCGCAAGACGCTCAACCAGACGCGCCAGCTTCTCCATGTCACGGATGAGATAACGCTTAAAGGCTTTCTGGCTGTTATTGAGCCTGTCGCCAGCACGCTTAAACTGATGCGCGTCGTACTTCAGACCCATATGTTTGCCCCTACTTCCAGATGCCCTGGGCACCCACGCAGTCCCCAGCGACGATGCACGCTGGATACCTTCAGCTTTTGCCCCTCCAGAATGAGAACGTCATCAAGCTGTACTGCGGCCTCAAGTGGGATCACCAGAACAGCATCGAACAATTCCAGATCCGCTTTACCGCGACTGCCGGAGCTGTCCGCACGTACCGATGATTTCTCGTTACTTTGCTCAAACTTAACGACGCCGACGTTCGTCTTCCTGACGAACTGCAATTGCGCTTCACCGTAGACGTTCTTCGAACCCAGACGGTAAATCGCTATCTCTGCTTGCCATGAAATGTTCATGCACTCTCCCTGTGGTTGGCAGCCGCACTCATTACCAGGCGAAGGCGCGATTGCTCGTCTTGAGCCTTTCGACCAGAAGTAAATAATGCGACTGGCGTTACGCACGGCGAACAATCATGCGGTTATTGATGTAACTGACCAGCAGTCGCCAGGTACTGCGAGCCACATGCACATTTGCCGCTTTGCCGGTGCGGTACATATTGGTCGTTTCACCAATGGACTCAGACAGAATGCCGTCCTCGCGGGCTGCCGCTACGTCATTACCGTTAGCGATTTCGCAGGCTTCATTAACCACGGCCAGCATTAATGCCTGTTTGAAGTAGTCCGGGAACTCGTCGAATTTCTCAGGCGTCATCTGCTCCCAATCGATCAGATCGTGACGATATGCCCCGTCAGCGCCCCACGGAATGTCATAGACGTTCAGCATGTTTTGCGGGCGATCGTACCGGTCGAAGTCGATACGCAGGACTTTGCGGATTGAGAACGGCAGCGTTTTGACGCGTCTGGTGGCCTCAATGAGACGTTTGCGCATCAGCCCTTCGCCATCAGCTAACAGAGTGTCGCCGTTCAGCATATCGATAGCTTGCATCTGGGCGTCTGCGACCGTTGCGAATGACTGGCCTGGAATTGACAGCTCGAAGCTATTCAGCAGAACGTACATCTTGCGCTCTTCATGCGTCAGCCCGGATGCCACCGCTTTGACAATGACGTGTCGCAGATCGCGCTCTTTATCTGAAAGAAGGTTGTGTTCGGCCGACACGACAACCGGAATGGACATCTGCCCCTCAGTAATATCGAGAGGTTCGTTATCGACGATGATCGCACCTGCGCCATCTCTGACGGTATACGTGGCCGACTCAATATCCAGAACGTTAAATGCAAACGACAGGGAAACTGCTTCCCCGCTACGGTACGTGTCGATCTGCGCCATTACTCACCGCCCTGTGCTTTCAGGATGCCTTCGATCATTTCAACGATACCTTTGGCTTTCACGCCAATCTGGTTGCCGATCTGACGCAGACCAGCAATACCTTCACAGTCCGCAATCGACTCCAGCTCTTCACGAGTAAAGCGCTGTACCGGTTTGGCTTCCACTTCAGCCGTACCACGTTTCATTGGCACAATATCCGGGGCCGCCGTCTCGACAATGTCGTCCGCAGTTAAATCATTGCGGCTGCTGTACGCGGCAGAAGGAGATACATTTTTGCCTTCAACGGTAGTGGCACGCATGGAGGCACAAATCCGCTGCTGATCGATGAATGGCAGTTCGGCAACCGAGATGCCGTCGACAAACTGGATACCGCAGAGAATGCCCGTGTACCCCAAAAATTGAGGCTCCAATAAACGAATTTTTGCTGGTTTCATTCTTCTTCTCACTTAATGGGCGGCATCGCCGCCCATGTGTTGGTTACGCAGCCGGTGCTGCGGTCACTTCAACGGTCGCAGTGGCTTTGTGGCTACCGTCTTCCGTGGTGACTTCGATAGTGGCAGTACCTGCAGCCACACCGGTCACAAGTCCAGTTGCGCTATCAACCGTCGCGAACTCGGCATTTTTTGACGCCCAGGTTACGCGCTTATTGGTTGCGCCAGCCGGTTCGATGTTCGCGGTCAGCTGTACCGTTTTGTTGGCTTCAACGCTGGTGGTGCTCGGATCGACAGAGACGCCAGTAACAGCAACGACAGGCTCAGTGACTTCAACCGTAGCAGTAGCTTTATGGCTGCCATCCTGCGAAACCACTTCAATGGTTGCCGTACCAACGGCTACGCCAGCTACGTTACCGTTCTGGTCAACGGTCGCTTTGTCGCTATTTTTGGAAGTCCAGGTGACTCTTTTATTGGTTGCGTTTGACGGTTGTACATCAACGCGCAACTTGACCGATTTCCCCTTCTCAACAGAGGTAGAGTCTGGCGTTACCGTAACGGACTCCACGCTGACAGGCTTAACGGTCACTTCGACTGACGCAGAAAGCTGAGTCTGCTTATCGGTGGCGGTGATCTTCACTTTTCCCGGAGTCACGCCAGTAACCAGACCCGTACCGCTGACTGTGGCGACCTGGTCATTGGCCGACGTCCAGGTGAATGAATCTGCGCTTTTGCTCATGGTGATACCTGCACTAAGTTGAACGGTTTTACCCACCAATACGGACGGCGCAGCCGGTGTAATGGTGACAGACTGAGTGAACGGAATTGCCCGGAAGCAAGCCGCAAGATGATTCTGCTGGCGCTCGCTCAGAGGCTCGTTGGAGATGGAATTGGTGAATTCGGCCCGGCACATATGCCCCGTGAAATCCGCAAACGCCTCTTCCGTGATCTTCATCTTTTGTTCTGGCATTTCTCGCTCCTACAAAAAGGGTGGGCGTATAGCCCACCCCTAAACAGTAGATAATTACTTACCTACTATACTGATCAAATTTTTACGTTGGTCAGCGCGGCGATAGCCTTGTCGTGCTTGTTCGCCAGAGAGCAGTACCACTTAACGCGGGTACGGGTTGCGTCTTTGTTCTGAACAGTACCGATGTTCTCAACAACGATACCGGCGTTTTCACCGCCATACAGACCAGTCACACCGTTCTCTTCGGACAGGTGCAGGCAGTAGATGCTTGCTTTGCCAGAATCAGTCGGGATGAAGTCGTTCACGATGAACGGTACACCGTTGTGGCACAGCATCGGACGACCGAAGTTTTCCATCATGATTTCGGACGGGCCGAGGCTAACGGTACGCAGCAGAGCGCGATAAGCACGCAGGTGCTCGGAACGCATCATGATGCAGTCTGCGCCCAGATCTTTCACCGCGTCGACCAGCTCGTCGAACATGGAGAAGGTCATGGAAGCGCCTTCGATGTCGATCTTCTGATCGTCGTGCATCAGCTTCGGAATACCGTCGAACGCTTTGTTGTTGGTGCTGGAGTCGCCCAGAATCAGGTTGCGGCGGAATGCGCGAGCCAGACCTTTCACCTTCTGACGAACCTGGATTGCCAGCTGGTTGTTGGTGTCGGACATAGTGGTCGCCAGGAATTTGTCGACGTCTACGTCGCCTGCCAGGATACGCAGCTTCGCAACGTGTTCGGTGAAGGTTGCAGCGCCTTCGGTGATGGTGTCGTTCACATCAATGAAGGTTGCTTCGCTCAGGGTAGCTTCGCGGTTGTAGAGGTATGCCTTAGAATTAATCTTCATGAAAGGCAGAACAGCGAACAGGTCATCGCGATCGATGATGGTCTCGATCACACCCTGCTCAAGTTCGTTGTTAGACAGCTTTTCAGCTTCATCACGCAGTAATGGCATCTTTCATTTCCCTATGATTTAAGATGTTACTTGAGTCCGATTTTCCCCAGACCGGAGGTCAACTTATCCATAGTCGACTTGCTCTTCGGCTGGTTTACTTTGTGGGTCGGTTTGCTATTGGAACCAGCACCCTGCTTGGCTTCGCTGCGCAACAGTGCGTCAGCTTCCGGATCTGCACGCAGAATGCGCTCAATCGCGGATTCGAACGGTAACGGTTTGCCTTCACCGTCAACCAGAACTGCACGTTCTTTCTGACCGGCTGGCTTATCAAAGCCCACAACACTACCGTCTTCACCCACTTCGAAATGAGAGCCGTAGATAACGCGAGCCTTAGCCGGAGTCATCAGAACTTTGTCACGCAGGAAGGCAGAGCCGCTGAAGGAAGCGCCAACAGTCATTTCGACCAGTTGGGCCTTCAGTGCGGCGTTCTCGCTCTCCAGAGCGGAGTAGCGTTCGTCGCGCTGTGCCAGTTCAGCCTGGTGCGCTTCGATCATCTGCTTTTTCACAGCATCGAACTCACCACGGCGTTCCAGTTCAGCCTGCTCCGCCTCCCGACGTGCGGTTTCTGCGGCTTGTTCAGCTTCGAGAAGCTGGCGAGCACGCGCCGGGTCAATATCACCGTACTGAGCCAGCTGATCGGCCAATGTGCGCTCTTTCTCCTTGCGCTTCATGTTCTCTTTCAGCAGGTCAGCACCGGCTTTCTTGGACTTACGCAGTTCTGCCAGCAACTCTTCCTGAGTCATACCGGCATACTCGTCGTCGTCACCCTTCGGTTGCTCTTTTTGCTCGCCCTGTTTGCCTGGGTCTTGATTGCCCTGCTCATTGTCTCCAGCAGGAGCACCGCCACCAGCGCCTCCGCGCTCATGCGCTTCAGCTACATCCATCAGGCCACGACGGGCCATAAGCATTTGCCACAGATTCATAGAAATTCCTTTTCGTTACTTATCACTCGGTCTCTTGAGTAGATGAGTCCCCATTCCCTCGGGGTTGATCATGCCCGCTTTCTTGGGCTGTATCTTGATCATAAGTAAGTACTGACTTATTTTCAAGGGTGTTAAGATCATTTTTTGGAGGAAATTTCAAGAGATCTTTTTGAAATTCCTTCTGCATCGCATCGGAAATGTTCGGGAAGACCTTCTCGATGAGCATTTCCATCTGATGACGACGAACAGAATCAGGCGCCTGAAGCAGCGACAGTTTCTCGGCAACGGCAAACTCGTCAGTCAGACCGCGAATGTCGAAACTTTCCGGGTATGCGATCAGAGAGTGGTCTTCATCCAGTTCGACACCCATCCATTTCGCTGCCAGTTGCATCATCTGGCGCTCTGCCCTTTCGAGACGTTCTGCTTTCGTCACCAGCAGACTGTTAACGCGCTGGAAGTCGTACATCTTCGCTGCGCCCGAAGAGTTATCGATGCCCTGTGCGTTATCCTGCTTGGTTCGCTCACCTGCCACGCCAACGGAATGGTAGATCTCGTTAATCACCGTCTTAATCGTGGTGATAATCATCTGGGCCTGTTTCGGGTCCGGAGACAGGTAGAATGGCTGATTACCGCTCTCAGAGTCGAAGGTGAAGACGCGTTTTGTCCCCATTTCGAGCACTTTGGTGTGGTTTTCATCGCCCGGCAGCAATGACTGAACCGGGATCGCCAGCTGGCTGAATGTCTGATCCTGAATAATCGCGTCAAGGTTCGACAGGTAGTTGGCCACGGCGCGATCAAGATAGGCGATATCGTCAATCAACGACGGGCTGAAATACGGAGACTCGCTTTCACCAATGCAATCCACCGGGAACACCGGCACCACGCCCAGATTATGCTGGCCGCTATCCTCCAGAACGACTTTGGCCTGACGGCGACCGCTATTTCCGGAACCTTTCTTCACTTCTTCACGGAACAGATACCACTCGTTTTGCGTCCACAGACGGTAACGCTGGTATTCCTGTCCGGTTGAAGTGAACGGATCTTCGTCGTCGCGCGCGATTTCAACAATTAGCGCCCACAACATATTGCCGTCTTCATCCCAGGCAACATCAAGCAGCTGCTGCGGCGAAATCCAGTATGCGTAGGCACGCGCATCATTTTTCTTCTCGTCTGCAACAGACTCAACATCGACGTTCATCGTGCTGTCCACGACAACCCAGATACGGCCATAAATGGATGATTGCAGATCGATAGCCGCCATAAACGCATCGATGGAGGCGTTCTGGCGCGTGGCTCGCTTCCAGAAATTGCGGATCTGCTCCGGTGCTTCATCAGTGTTGCGGTGAATGACCTCTTTGAAGAGGTATTTGTTGATGAGGTTTACCACTTCGCGCGTATGGTTGAAGCGATAAGCGCGTTCCAGGCGCTCTTTGAACTCCTGATCGCCCTCTTTGAAGTAACGGAAGATATTGTCGTTGAACCAGGCACGCCCGCCAGCGTAGGTGCTGGCGAGGAAGTCCCAATGTTCTTTTTTCTTCTCATATTCAGGGTGGCGTCGTGCCACAAGGTCTTTGATTTGCTTGTCAGTCAATTCCATTTGCTTTTCCTTTCCGTTTAGGTAAGTACTTACCTATCTAGATCCGCCAAGAATAACACGATTTTTCACCGGATACCTACGATGAACCGGATAACCCAACGCATCCGCACTGTGTTCGATGCCGCCAGTCTTATCCATATCGCGTGAGCCTGGCTTGTAGATCACCTTCTCCAGCGAGTCGATGAGGTGTTTGCACTTCGGATCGATGTACAACCGGGTTTCGCCCGAGGCACTCATCAACATGCGGTTCACTGCGTTAACACGGTCTGCGATCGGCGGGTGCTTCTTCGGATAATCGACTCGAAGGAAACCTTTTTCCTTGAAGATATCGACGTCCGATTCACCGCGTGCGTGCTGGCGATACGCACCTGCCGGGTCAGGGAAGATAGTGACCTGAGACTTCCAGCGCCAGAAACGACGCTCCAGCTCATCACACACTTCAGCCGTGTTGGAAGAGAACAGCACAACCTCGTCCACGGCCCACAGCTCACCATTTGGCTGCGGCTGCAGGATGACCGATGACATAGGGTCGATGTTGAAGTCCTGACCAACCCAGATCGGCAGTTTCGGATTGAACTGGAGTGGCTTCACATGCACATTGCGGTCGAACGGGTAGTAAACGCGTCCGGACATGTTTTCGAAGCTGGCCAGGTATTCCTGCGCGAACGATTTAGGGTCCATATCGTTCTTCGCCGCTTCGATTTCCGCGCTCGGTACGAACGGAGAATCGGCCGTAACGAACTGCCAGCTCTTCCACTGCCCTTTGCGTTGCAAATCTATGTTCTGACCGATAGTCCACAGCTTGTGGAACTCGGAGAAGCCTTTTGGCGTACCGATGATCAGCGCACCGCCACGGGTAGAGGACAGTGTCGGACGCAGTACCTTGTACCAGGTGTCAGGCTTCATATCCTGAAATTCATCGAGCACCACGAAGTGCAGTGCCACACCACGAAGCGTATCGGGCTTATCCGCACCTTTCAGCGCGATTTCAGAGCCGTTCTTCAGCACAATGGTCATCGTGGTGTCGTTTTTCTTACGAACCCATTTACGAGGCAGAACTTCCTGCAGGTCATCCCACAAGATCTGGCGAGCCATCTGGTAAGTCGGTGCGACGTACCAGACACGTTGCTTTTTCTCTTTGGCTGCCGCGCGGATGATGGTGGAGATCGACAACCGGGATTTACCCCAGCGTCGACCCGCACACACCACTTTGAAACGATGTGGTGACTGGAAGACTTGCATCTGCCCAGAATGCAGCTGTACGAGACTCAGAGACGACGGGATGGCCATAGTTAGACGCTCCCATCACTTTCATCACCAGACGCGTCAGAATCGCCCTCTGCTTCGCTCAGTGCTTCCTCTTCGAGCGACTCAAGCAGATCGTCATCAATCAGATCCGGCTCATCATCTTCCTTACGCAGCTGCGCCACCTGGGAAGGCGTAAGTTCGCCAAATACCAGGTTCGGGATTTCGTCGTCTTCGTTCTCTGCGCGATCCATACCGAGCGCTTTCGAGGATATTTCGAAGCACTTAGCGAGTGTGCCGCTGGCACGCTGGAGACTCTTCAGGTCATCTTCGATGGTTGCCAGTGGCTTGCCGTCCTTCTTGGCTGTGGCCACCTCATGCATCACCATTCGACCGAGTGCGAACGCCCAATCGTCGTAACGAGTCCGGCGCTCTTCGATTTTCTCTGCACGCGCCTTTGCACGCAGCTCTGCGTCGGATTTGAGCGACTCGCGCACCATCTTCCCAACGGAGTCCGCGCCTTTCTCTAATCCACGCTTTTTGAAATGTCTGGAGAGCGTTTCACGACGAATGCCGTACTCTTCCTCCAGCTTGGAGAGTGTGTATTCACCGGAAGTCCACTTTGCTTCGGCTTCTGCCCACTCAGCTGGCGTCAGGCGAGTTTTGCTCTCGTCTTTTTCTACAGTCATAGATCCCTCTAAAACACTCAGAGCGCATCCTTGCGCTCCTAAACAACTTGTTTAATTCTGTGCCTAACCAATTTGTTTTCTGGGTGTTTAAAACCGGGCTGGGGAGTATTCAGAGCCTGCTTCCGTATATATTTAATAAGTCACTTAGTATTTATATATACGGAAGCAGGCTCTCAAACTGGCTCCCAGACCGACTTACATCACCAGTAATTTGGCTCTGGCACGACCTAACGTGGTCAGTCCCAGCGTGCGACGGTGGTAGCCGGAATCACCGCGCTGGCGGCACATTCCTTTCTCCACCAGCCCCTTTTTCACCAGTGCGCGGATAGAGAACTGCATACTCTGTTTGGTCGTTTTGTACGGCAGCACTTCAAGCAGCTCGTCCAGATCGAGCAGATGCCCACGCTCATGGCCTAAATTGATGGTTTTGATGATGTCTTTTTGTTTGTCGGTCAACGTCATGGCAAATCCTTATGCCGGTAATGCAATTTCAAGAGGTTTATTCAAAGGCTGTTTGTCGAATGCCAGCAGTGGCAACGTGTCCGGCAGCTGACGACCAAAGTCCGGGTTTCGGTACACGCCATACAGCGGAGAGGTGAAGCTCAGGTTGTGAATGTCCTTGAGCAGCTTCACGATGCTGGCCTCGTCCACCAGGCTGTCGGCAATGTCCTGAATCGTCGTGCCACGATTACGCCCGGCTTTGGCCAGGGAACTGTTCTTGTGGTAGTCAGCGACCAAATCACGCAGCGCACGACGACGGCGAGACTCACTCATGGCGAACAGCTCTTTGACGATCGCTTCGTTGTCACCAGGGTCGGAACGGAAATGACGCTGGAAGACGCGCAACGCACTCTCGTAGCTCTTCGGACGCTCCGGACGGATGAACTGGAACCCTGCTTTCATGGCGAACGGGTTGTATTTGCTCATCGACGACTGGATCTCGATGATTGGCCGGTCGTGCATCCTGCTAACCAGGTTAATCATTCGATAGGAGACGCCGACGCCGCGGTACTGAGTGTCCACAACGGAACGGCTGATCACTGCAAAGTTGTTGTTCACGTACCGGCCCCAATACTGGTTGGCCACGGTGGTATTGGTGGTTGGCTTCAGCTTAGGAAACATGCGATGGCGAGGCGCCAGCAGCAGTTTCGGGTAAGCCATAACCACGACGCCCACCAGCCGGTCGTCCAGTTCGCAGCGATAATACGTTGGCGCGAACGGCTTACCATCCGTCTTGTAGTGCAGCGACTTCAGCGCGTGCCAGTCTTCAACCGTGCCTTTGGTAACGGTCATACGCTCCAGAAAGTCCAGATGACGCGGGAACTCTTCCGGGCGGTAGCGTTTGATGATGATGTCTGTCATGTCGATCACCTGCGCTCGATATTGGCATTGATGAAGTCCAGGCGAAGCGATTCCATCGCCCCAACCATGACGTATGGACGCCCACCGTTATGCCAGCAATCCAGAACACTGCCGTCGTTGTTAATCATCAGCAGCGCCAGGCTCTGGCTTTTGCCTTCTCTGGCGTACTGGAGTGCTTCTTCCAGCAGGCGGATGACTTCAAGGTTGTTGTTATCTGCCTCTTTCGATGGTTTCAGCTCTACGATCTTCAAATCAGGCATATTCCACCTTCACGCGTTCTTTGTAGTGCTTGGTAATCTGCATATCCGGGCGCAGCGCGTTCTTCAGGTCTTCGTGGGTCGTCGCCACCATTACCGTCGCACCAACCTTTCGAGCGGCACGCTGGAGGTTCGACGCCACAACCTGAGCGGTTACACGGTCGAGAACAGCGCCAAATTCGTCGGCTGCCCAGACTTTGGCGCCTGACTCGATCAGCTTGGCAATCTTGAGGCGGTATTTCTGGCCGTCAGACATCTCGGATGGCTTGCGCACAAAGAGATAGGCGTCATTCAATCCGGCCATAGACAGCAGCCCCAGCGCTTCGCTGGTGGTTTTGCCCAGCTGGTCGATGACGTTAACCTCATTGTCGAAGGTAAAGTCATCGATGGAGGCTACAGAAAGCCCTTCATCCTTCATCTGGCGTTGCAGTTCGCGCAGCACAACGGATTTGCCGGAACCGGATTGGCCGGTGATGTACACCACATCGCCCTGCTTCACTTCCAGCTCCAGATTGTCGTAAAGCGTCCACTCTTTTTCGTCCAGGCCAAGACCGAACGATTCGGCAATCTCCAGCGTGCGCGTGGTTTTGTTCACGCGGGTCTGAAACGATACATTGATGGTGTATTTGCTCACGCAGCCAGCTCCCCTGAAGAAACTTTCTCCGCATATGCCACGAAAGCGTCTACCCCGCTCTCTCCCGTGATTTCTTCCATGTGGGCAAGCAAATCCCCAACCACAATGGCAGAGCCAGCAGGGAGCGTTTTAAAGCCCAATACGTCGATGACGCGGACTTCTTCAGAGGCTACTTCGCGACTGATCTCGGTGTGCTCTTCTTTCTGGCGTTCCGTCTCTTCGCCCAGATCGAGCACCAGAGAGCCGGTTTCCATCTCTTCGGTCATGCTGCCGACAAGCACGTTCAGCTCGCGCTCTTCAAAACCGAAGACCTCGACGTCGCCCAGCACCAGGGATTCCAGTTCCTGCTGCAATTTGATGGCGTCGTAGTCAATACTGGCCAGGCGGTTGTCTTCCAGACGCTTCGCCTTCACTTCTTCTTCGCTCAGATCGTCGCGAACGATGACCGGCACACGCTCCAGACCAGCCAGAAGTGCCGCCTCGCGACGACCGTGGCCAGTAATGATGACGTCGTGCTTGTCGACCGTGATCGGCTGGTCAAAACCGCGCTTTTTGATGGCGGCCGCCAGGTCGCGGATCTGCTGTTCGTCATGTTTTTTGGCGTTCATCTCATACGGGATGAGTTCTGCCGGGTTTCGATAGACGATTTCAAAGTTTTTGGTCATTACATACGCTCCTTGTAGTAGTCGACCAGCCACACCAGGGCTTCCCCGGCGTTCTCCATTTCGTTACCGGTATTGATTCCCTGCTCTTTGATGATGGTTTTGATGGTGTCGGCGACGCGATCTGACGCATCAAACGTCACTTTGAAGCGCATCGTCTGGTGTTCAGCGCCGACTCGCTCGGTTTTCTCGCGTTTGTCCTCATCGACCGGCTCGTCATCGCCACGGGAGAGCGCTTCCAGCGCTTCAAGATCGATAACGGACGCTTTGGCGAGTGTTGCCGCCATTTCGTCGTCATACGGGGCGATATCGGACAACCGGTAGTCGATTTCAGACTGGATTTCTTCGATTAAGCGCTGCAAAGCGACCTGATCGTCTTCGCCGTAGCGTTCGTTATCGACGAGAGACATCTGTTTGGCCACCAGGTCGTTAATTTTGCCCACGGAGATGACGGGAACCGTTGAAATGCCCTGCTCCATCGCGGCACGCCAGCGGTGTTCGCCACCGAGGATCTCAAAAATGCCCCCGTCCAGCTCCCGCGCCAGAATTGGCTTAAAAAAGCCCAATTTTTCGATCGAGCCTTTCAGTTTTTCGAAGTTTTGCGCCCCAACGGAGTTGGTATTCCAGGGATTCGGACGCAGGTTCGCGACTTCCACCTGCAGAATCGTAATTTTCACATCCATAATTCTGATACAATCCATTGTATAAGTACTTACTTACTATAATAGCCAATTACCATACAAAAGGCACGAAGGAAAGAGGTTTATGACAGTTCGGATTGTATCGAATGCAGTCAATGCGCTGATTTCTGGCGCTGATGACAACGTGAAACGGCTCGTTCAGGAGATGTTGAGCTATGAAGTGGAGGCTGGTGACTGGAAAGGAACCAGCACGATGTTCAACTGGAGCAAAAACGCGTTCCCGGCTGGGTTTGCGAAGCCAGTTGCAGCCAACCTTCTGAAAGCTGGCATCAAATGCGTGCATGTGCGCAAGGAAAAAGCCCCCGCGCTTGGCAAGCCGAACCCGGTAGTTAACCCATTCCCGTATAACCCGGACTATGCGTATCAGGATCAGACTGTGGAAACACTGGTGCGAGAAGGGATGATGATTGCCCAGATTGCGACGGGTGGCGGTAAATCGAACGTAGCGTGTAAGGCAGCTGCTCGCATTGGTCGTATGACGCTGTTTTTAACCACGCGCTCGGTTCTGATGTTCCAGATGGCAGAGAACTTCCAGAAATCCATCGACTACCGCGCGGAGAATGGCGAGCCGTGGCTGAAAGGTCAGAAAGTTGGGGTGATTGGATCTGGTGAGTTCCAGGTCTCGCGCCATATCAACGTTGCCACGGTGCAGACCCTGGCCAGTTTTCTCGAAGAGCCACCGCGCGACGCATCACCGGAGAAAAAACAGTACCACCTGAAGCGCCGGGAACTGGTTAAGCGCTTTCTGTCCAGCGTTTCTCTGCTGATTCTGGAAGAGGCACACGAATCATCTGGTTCAAACTTCTACGATATCGCCCGGTTGTGCATCAATGCCGATTACCGTCTGGCGCTGACAGCTACGCCGTTCATGAAGGACTCGACCGAAGCAAATATGCGTCTCATGGCCGTTGCCGGTCGCATTGAGATAAAGGTAACGGAGAAATATTTGATCGATCGAGGTATTTTAGCGAAACCATACTTTCTATATCATAAAATCGCGTACACTCCAGACGAGGTGCGGATTAGGGCCGAACTTGCTTCGAAACACCTGAACTTTCGGGTTGGAATGAGTACGGCTTACCAGAAAGCCTATCAGTTAGGCATCGTTTACAATCTGGGCCGCAACGAGGCTATTGTGCGCGAAGCGTTAATGTACAAAAGTCACGGTCTGAACTGTATGACGCTGGTTCGTTTGAAGCGTCATGGTCAGATTTTGATGGAAATGATGAAGGAAAGCGGCCTGAAGGTCGATTTCATCTACGGAGAATCAAACCAGACTACCCGACAAGCAAAGCTCAACAGTCTGGCGGCAGGCAAGATAGATGTTCTGATTGGTTCAACCATTCTGGATGTTGGTGTCGACGTTCCAAGCGTAGGGGCGGTGATTCTGGGTGGTGGCGGCAAAGCCGAAGTTGAGATGCGCCAACGTGTTGGTCGCGGTCTTCGAGCCAAAAAGAATCAGGCTAACGTGTGCTTTATTACCGACTTTATCGACGTGAGCAACAAATATCTCATGTCGCATTCATATGAGCGGAAGCACATTATCGATACGACGCCTGGGTTTGCCGAGGGCGTTTTGCCGGTGGGTAGCACATTCGATTTCACTGTTTTGAATAGAGAGTAAGCATGAGCGAGAAACGCGCTATACACTGCCAGGTTCAGTTAACCGAAAAAGCAAACGACAAGCTGGAAACCTTTCAGAATCGACTGCGTGAACGCAATATTAAGCTGTCAAAGGCAGACATCATCAATCTGGTGCTGTCCAACATGACGATGGCTGATTTTGATAAGGCAGCTACGTCATTAGAGGCTTCTGCAAAGGCCCGTGAAAAGGTCATGAAGATTTACGAATCCTCTGGCATGACCAAAGAAGATCTGGCCGATATTCTCAAACGTCTCGATTAAGCATTAAGGGCGTCGCAAGACGCCTTGTTCGTTGAGTGATAAGGATTTAGTTCAAGCCATGAAACACGTTCTACTTCCACTGATTACCATCCCCGTTTTACTCCTGAGTGCATGTTCATCCCGCCCTGTGTCTGTAGCTGATGCAAAACCGGCTCCGCAGGCCAGAGTTTTCAAATACCAGACGTCTGCACCAACCACGCTGGTGGTTATGAGGGACAAAGGTATGATAGGTGCGGGCTGTGACGCATCCATCTTCATCAATGGTGAGACGGTTGCGAAACTTGAGACCGGTGAAAAAGCGACGTTCCATCTTGATGCCGGGCAATGGATTGTTGGCGCTTCACTGGAAGGCGCCGGGCTGTGCGCACTGAACCCTGCTCGTCAGGAACGCGAGACCTTCACCAAAGCTGGCGAGACGAAAGTCTTCCGGGTGTTCACCAGCAACGCAGGTGACATCGATATCCTACCAACGACACTGTGACGATATGACGAATATTACTGACATCACCTACGGGATTCCTGCAGAAGTCTGGCCGCGCGATTACACCAACGTGGAGAAGGCGCTGATGTTCTGGCGTAAGTCTCTCATTCCTGTAAGGGTCACGATGGAAGATGGTCAGGTGTTCTGCATGTACGTTCAGGGTCTCATGTCGTCGCGCAACAAAGTCGATCTTTGCCCTGCCCCGTTCGACAAAGAAAATCGTATAAGGCTCCCACTTGAGCGAATCAGTACGATTGAATCAGGTGTGACAGAAAGCATTGCGCACGATTTCACGGGTCGGACAACGGTACACCCAGACTATGTGGACAATCGGCCATCTCGCCGTGATTTCTTCAAAATTTGTCGCCAGGCTCATGAGATGCAGAAGTCTATAAGGGTCTACATGGCGGATGGCCGTGAAATTGAGGGTGTGTCTTCAGGCGTTGACGCTTGCCAGGTCACGCTCAACATGGGGGACGGTCGGAAGACAGTCGTCATGTTCGATTGGGTCGAACGGATTTTACCGTTTTAAATCTATAAGGGTAATAACCGGCTAAGTCCGGTTATTATTTTATGTGTCACTTCCCGTTATATTTATTTCCCCTAATCCCTATTCCACTTTAAATATATAAGGGTGAATGACCGAATAGGGAATTTATTTAGGCAACACCTTCGAGAAAACGCGATTTATTTCTAAGACTTTGATTTTTGTTGAAGAAAATTTTTTTTCGTTCCCGTGTAAAAAACTCTTGATTTTAATTTCTGTATATCGATAATTAGTCACATCGAAAGCGAACACGCTAACGATAAACAAATAACAAATTAAGTTATCAATATTACATAAGGATTAATATCATGTCTAACGTTGCTATCTCTAAAAAATCCATCATCGACGCTGCTGTAGTTATCGCTAATGAATTACAAGTTGCAGCCAATAATGCTACTCAGACTTATAACAATCATTATCAGAATGGTACGCACACAAAAGCAGATAAAGCTAACATGCTTGCAGCGACTACCAAACTTGCATACTTCACCAACAACGTTTTAAACGCTGTTAATGATGAGAAATTAGCTGGTGTCTTTTACTACGCGATTAAAGCAAGCAAACAAGCGCCAGAAGTGTTTTTCCGCGAAGCTATGACCAATAGCTATTCACTCGAAAAATTGGTTTATCTGGTTAAATCTATCAAGTCTGGTAAATGCGTTTATTCCGTCGCTGATATGTCCGGATCTCGCGTATTCGCATTAATCGAAATGATTAATGATGAATTAGAAACATTCACAAATGGCGCTGTTTTCGATTTGATGAATGAAGCGAAAAAAGCCAACGAAATTAAATTGGACGCTGGCTACACTCAAGCCAACCAGCTGATCAATCTTTGCGAGCGTCTCGGACTGGTCGAGAAGATCAAAGGAATGGGCGCAGCGAAAAACGGATCGCAACAATATCGCTTTATCAAGAATGATTTTTATAACTATCTGGCTGATGCTTTCAAAGCGTAATTAGATGGATATAGCGCCCACTATGGGCGCTAGTTTTAAGGATAAAAATCATGATTAGTTATGACCAGATCCGCGCGGAGTATCGCGCAAAATATCGCGCTTATAAACTTGAATTAATCGACGACTTAAAAGCGCAACGTGACAAATTAAATTTTACGTTTTCTGATTTGCTTAACAGCAAAAGAGACTGTAAACGCAAACGTGAATATTTGCGCTTGTCTGAAATGATCGGAAAACTACAAAACAGCATTTAAGCAATAGCGCCCATAGTGGGCGCTTTTTTCGTTTCAAGATCCGCACACCATAACGCGCCATTGTTGGCGCGTTTTTTATTGTCTGAAGTCAGCCAAAACAGACCCAAAATAAGCGCCATAAACGCGCCAATTTAACGCGTTTTTATGTGTGGTGGTACATGCCCATTACCCACAATAAAAAACACGTTATAGCGCGTTTTACAGCGTTTTAGCGCGTGGCTTATTTTTTCGTGTCGTGGGCGTGATCGTCTGGCGATATCTGGCGACGTGATCCGCGCTATCCTTCGGGACGTGTCGGCAATATTGGCATGATCCGTGGGCGCTCGCGTATCATTGGCACGTTGGCGTGACGTGTACGCGCTTGCAGTGGTTTACCCACGGATTCACATAATCACATAGCGAAAGCTATCTGGATGGCTCAGGGGCTGAAACCCCACCAGCGCTACCCCAGCGCCCCTGCGATATTTTCTGGCAGGATTCTGGGCTTCTCCCGCTCTGTTTTCTACATAAAGGCAAACCCAGCCGTTTCCCGAAAATTCCCTGGCCGTTTCCCTTCGGTTCCCCGGACAGCCCTCTGGCCGTTTCTGAATATCCCTGCGGCAGCTGGTGGACGAAAAGAAAGGGGCGTTTCCAGCCCCTCCCCTCTTACTTGCCAGCCAGGATGTGAATGCGGTTCTTTCCGTACACCTCTTTCACGTAGTCCCCGCACGAGATACTCCACGAGTCGATTCCTGCTTCATAGATGACGTTTTTGCACTTGATGGCGTTGTTGGCGATGCGCATTCCCTCCCCCACTGCTTCCTGTTCGCTGAAGTCGAACCCGGATTCTGTTTTAACCCATAGCGCGATCTGCGTGGCGAACTCGATGAGTTTTGACTGGCAGAAGCGACCGCTGCGTACCGGGAAGATGAATACGCCAAATCCCGAGGTGGAGACATACGCTTTCTCAAATACGCGCTTATGGCGACGGTTGCAGATAATGTCATTGGTGATCTGCTGTTTCTCTTTCCCGGACAGCTCGATGGCTACATTGTCACGCCAGGCGCCCAGCACGCTTTTCTCGTTATCAGAGAACGTCACAGAAATATGGCCATGCGCAGGGGTGTTAACAGTAGCGATAAAATTCATATCATCAATCCTTTAAACAACTTGTTTTCTTGTTGGTTTAATTATCGCTACGCGCATAAGGTGTCCAAGCGTTCTGTTCCGGCAGCTGGTGGCCGGCAGGGAGTCGGAGAGTTGTTCGGTAGCCTGGCGGCAAGAGGTGGGTGTTTTTAGCCTGCGGGAAACAGGATGGTCATTTAAGGCCACCAGCGTGGGTGGCCTCGTTCTCTTAGTGGAGCAAACCGACGTCGATGGTATCGCCGGAGCCATCCACGCGGATCATCAGCATGGCGAAGGCATTTAGTGGGTAGCCTGCGTGCCAGTCCGGGAAGCGGTCATCGCGCATGAAGTCGGCAATGTCATAAACGCTGTCCTCAAAGCGGAAGAAACGGGCATCACATTGTTCGTCCTGTTCAACGTGATCCATTTCCTGCTGCTCTTCCGGCGACAGGTCGAGCCAGGATTCCAGCCATACGTTTTCAGCTTTAGGGGAGATGGTGAAATCGGTCATGTGCATATCCTCCATGCGTAAACATCTTGTTTTCTTGTTGGTGTAATTATCGCAATGTGGATAAGGCAAAAAACATTTTGTTATCGGGAATAAGAAAATGGCGCGGGGTACGCGCCATTGGAGGGATTAAGCGAATACGCTTTCCGGGATGTAGTTTTCAACCGGTTCGTTGGACACGATGCGCAGACCGTATTGTCCAAGCCAGGTGTTGCTCGGGTTCAAGTAGGAGGTGTACAGCTCGTCTGCTTTCACCATCATCTTCTCAAACATCTCTTTGTTTACGCCGCGGAAATACGTTTCCAGTTTCAGCAGCATTGGTTCGGATGCGTTGCTGATGCTCTGGAAGCCTACGGTGTACACCCCATCCTCTTCTGTCCCGGTGCGGATCAGGGTGGTGGTGAGCACTTCAGTCCCGTTCGTGCTGTCACGCAGAATAGCGGTCAGTTTTGCAACTTTTCCGCCTGAGGTTGTTTCTGACGCATAGTACAAATCAAGAACCAGGTTTTCACGAATTACAGTCATTTTTGGTCTCCCTGTTGTTGACCTGATTATATTATTGTCGTAGGTAAGCACTTACAATACAGGTAAGCAAAAAAGCCCCGAAGGATGGACGGGGCTGTCGTAGGGACGACTAATCGCTTTTGCACATGTCAGGCTGTCGCCAGGAGAGAGGCACGCTGGATTTCTTGCTGGGCTACTTTGTTCGCTTCCAGTAGCGCCTGTTCCAGCTCTCCTTCCGGCCAGATGATCTGTTTTGCCATCCACCCTCTTCCACTCTGGCGACGCACACTCATTACGTAACGCGTGCGGGAACCATTGTCGAACGAGACCAGCGTCTCTTTGAACAGGCGAATAGCAGTGCCGTTGGCGATGATATCGAGCAGGGTCAGCTGGCTCATTACGGTTGGTTTTTCTTTACGTGGCTGGCCCGCGCTCAGTTTGGTGATCATCGCGTTTTTCATAATTCACTCCGTAAACAACTTGTTTTCTTATTGGTGTAAATAATACCAGCGAGAAAACGGCTACAAAGCATAGCGTTACGGTGCTGCGCTGCCCCGGAGGTTGCAAACAGCAAAAAGCCACCGTGCTGGTGGTCTCACTCTTAATCTTCGTCGTCCGGGAACTCGATGTGTACCGCGTCCACCAGCTCCCGCTGTTCATCTTCACTGAGCAGATGCCAGATATCCTTCCCTTTGGGTGATTCCCCTTCAGCCGGGACGAACGACCACAACTTGCGGTACAACTCCGGCCCCACAGCATCCAGGCACTCAGCCAAGGAATCCTCGCTCCACACCTCAACCATCACAGGCATCTTAATCATCTCTTCACCCTCACTTCGTTTCTGACGTCGTGCAGTTCCACGCGACGGACATTGGGTTGTCCTCGATATGGAAATCAAACGTCCCTTCTCTATATCCTTCAGAGATGAGCGTCGCCACGCGACCAGCAACATCCTGGGAACGGATAACGTCATCGAGGGAGATCTCACACTCGGAGGACTCTTCCTCGCCACAGAGGGTGATGCTGATATTCAGATGCTTGTACATGTGTTTCTCCTTTGTCTAAACACGTTGTTTTCTTGTTGGTGTTATTATCGCAATAAGAAAACGGGGAAAAAGAATTCCTTAAAGGCTGATGTGCTTGTGCCGATTTATTGCTATGTATGTATCTGGCTAACTCAGAGGGAATGTGATGAGCACTAAAGACTACACAGACGGGTACTTCAGCATCGACGCCGAGAGAGGCGAGTTGCTACATGGCGGCATCACTGTCGGACGCGTCATTTTGGTTAACGGTCAGATTTACACAGAGCTGGACGATACCAGTTCAAGCGCACCTGTCGTCTCCGGCCCCTTCGGGACAAGAGAAGAGGCGCTCGATGATTTGTGGGACAACAGGGACGATGCGAATCAGGGCAGTGAGATTTTCGAATAAACGTCCTCGGCGATTTCACCACCAAAACCCGTAACCCTTTACACTAGATCTGGCTTCCCGATATGAGCGTGCGAAGCTGATCTGGTCTCAATGCTCAACTGCGGGATTCACCAATTCCCGCACTATTCAGGTGAATGAGGAAAAGGCATACTCCCGCAGCCGTCCCTCGCTCTGAACTGGGATGTACCCGTTTCCCGACCGGCAGCCAGCCTTTTCCCTGCGGCGATGCCCCCGTTCCTGAAAAGGAACATGGCCTTTTCCCTAGATGGCCCGAAGGCTGACCGAAGGGGTGGATAGGGACGTTACGGGGGATGAAAACTATGGCTTGAATTTCTACGGAGAAAGTAGCGATACCCCTCTTCCCCTTCCCACTTATACCTCCAGTTAAATCTCTACGGATTTTCTCTCCTGTGGACGTGTAAACCTTCCCCCTGATAACGCTCTATACGGCGAGTATTCCTTTGGGTGAAATGGGTGGTTTGTTCTCTCTACCGGCGTATGTGGTTTCGTTGTTCTTGAGGTGGTTCTTCTCTGTGTTTTCGTCTGGGTTGTTCTCGTCGTTTTGGTGAGTGTTCTTCTCCGTGTATAGAGTAATGGCATGTGCGCTTCTCTCTTCGTTTACGTGAAGAGATGGAAGTGTGGGTAATGGCAGTAGGGCGCTTTTGTTGTTCTCCGCATATGAAGTAATGGCGTTCCCTGCTATTCAGGAATTTGCGCTCCCTTTCGGGGTAATGGTGGGTAAACGAGATTGCGACGGTTCCTGTTCTGGTCTGGGTTTGTCCGGGGTTTCGTTCTGGCTGTTCTTCTCCGTGTATTGGGTAATGGCGTGTAGGGGTTTGCGTGCGCGAGCTGCGTTCTCGGTTGCCTGGGGAGATTAGGTGGGTGGTCTGTAGCCTGGGGCAAAGAGGTGGGTCTTTTCGGTAGCCTGACAGGAAGAGGTGGGTGTTTCCGGGATTGTGGGTAATGGCGTCTCTGGTTTTCCTGTGGGTGTGGTTAACTTGTTTTCTTGTGCCTGAAAACAACTTGTTTAGATGTCCAATATAACGCAACGGGAGCGCTTCTGAGCGTGTCTGTTTTTGGGTGGTATCACGAGTCGTTTTTGACGTTTTGGTCGCAGGGAGATGGATTCTGGTGCGTAGGATTTTGGGTATAAGAGATGGCTTGCGAAAACGTCAACTTTTTAGACCAAATCAAGGGAAAGCGTTGACTTTTCGTTGATGTGTTATTTATTTGTTTTCTTATGGGTGTAATTGGCTTAAATGCCTTGTCACGCCTGGGCTGGGGCAGGTTGGAGGGGTGGGGAAAGTGGCGATCAACGGACTCTTATAGAAATCCTCAATTTGTGACCGCCAATGTCAACGAGTTGCAGCCGCTAGTTGTTCAGATAGGCATCAGGAACGCGGACATAAAAGTTTCTGTCGCCGGTCAGTTCCAGAGTAACGTTAATGTCATTGCCGTTATCCAGCGTAGCCGTCGCTTTATAGAACTTGTCCGTCACCTTGTCCTGAATTGTCACCTTCATACATTTCGGCGCTGTGGTTCCGTTATTCTCTTTCAGAATGGTCGTTACGAGAGGACAAGCCGCTTCTTCAAGAGCAACCTCTTCCTGGTGCGGGATGCCGATAAAGATGATGCAAGCCAGCGAAGCGACAATGACGATAAACGGAATCCGACTCCCTTTTGTGATGGTCGCACGCTTCCAGAGATAGACCGGCAGGAAGAGTACGCCCCACAAAATGGCCGGTGGTTCATAGCCTGCTTCTGAGAGTGCCATTCTGTCGGCCACCAGCAAACCGATGACGGCAACACCGCCAATGACCATTGCGTAATTGAAGTACTCGTCTGGCGGTACGCCAAAGAAGAGAGGCAGGAACGCTAATATCCACGCATAAATATTTTTCAGAGGTTTTGTTTGTTGGTTCTGGGTTTCCATCACATCCATTCCATCAGATTAAAACAGTGGTCATATGTTACCAATTTTCCTCGCTTATATAACCTGATTACTCAACGGGTGGGCGATCACCAATCCCATGCAGGCAGCCCATCCACCATCTCGGCGTCGCAATCGAAGTGAACCGCGTCATAGCCGGCATCCAGTACCTTCTGAATGTTCTCGATGGTTTGCCATGTGACGCCGTAATCACGTAGCTCTTCTTTCCAGTCGTTGCCACGCATACCTGCGCGGACAATCCATCCGTACTCCGTGCCGTGTACCCAATTCAGTCCACGATCTGTTAGTGGGTCGAAACAGATATTAGGCAGACACTCAGAGTCATGCTGTGTAACGTGGGCGGTGCTGATCACCGCCGTCTTATACGATTCGGTGATTTTCAGCATCATGCCTTCTCCTTTGGAAACAGAATGTCGGCCGTGTCAGAAATGACATCCCAATTCACACCGACGCTGGCGTCATGGCACTCTTTGATTTTTCGCAAAACCTGAACGCACTGTTTGTCAGTCAGATCTGGTCGCACTTCACCTACATCTTCCTTGTGCCACATTACCATCAGCAGCGGCTCGTCTTCTGGGTAGTTCTCCAGCTTTTCGATGATGTCTTTTGCGGTTCCGAACATGATTAACTCCTTAAACAACTTGTTTTCTTGTTGGCGTTATTATCTAAAATAACAAAAGGCAGAAAACAAGATGTTTAAGGGATGATTAGGTGAGTTTGAAGTCGTCCGCATCGTCGACGAACTCCATAAATCTGGCCTCCACGCTTGAGTGCGTTATCAGAAACTCAAGACCCCTTCCAAGCGAGGTTGGTTCTTCCAGCAAAAACTCGAACCCATCTTCATGAGTCCTGCCTAACCAGTATCCGCCGCCATACTCCTTCAATCGTTGAAAGAAAACGTACTGCCCCGGTTTGAAATTTTGAAGAGTCTCGCCCCTATAAACGATCTGATAGTTTGAGTCTTTGAGTCCCATTTTTTCGCCCTCAATACTGTATATACAAACAGTAGTATTTATTACTATACCGGTCAACTTTGCGGGTTAAGGGAATAACAAGGTGGTGAAAACAATTTGTTTCGGCACTTGAGATTTTGCAAACCGCACATACATGAAAAGCGGCAATTTTTGAAACCTGATTTGACCCAAGTGAAAGGAGGAAACGATGAAGACCTATGATCGCAACCGTAACGCTATCACTACCGGCAGCCGAGTGATGGTGGCAACGAATGGTGCAACGGGAGTCATCAAGGAAATCTGCGGAGAAGGCAAATCAGAAGAACAATTACGCCGTTCTGACTGCGTGTCTATCGAAGGTGTGGAGGGTCTGTTCTGCCCAATGGATTTAGTTCGCCTGGGATTCCATTAATTTAATAATCTAGAAAACAAATTGTTTAAGGCCACTACTGTGGCCTTCATTTACTCTGCGATAAGCGATCCAATCATCGCCTGTAGCTCTCGTTCTTTTTCTTTGGCTACACGGAGTAATTCGGCATTTACATGACGTTGCAGCTTATCCATTACGCGGAACGACGGACGGCGCATGACGCTCTCGTCGATGGCTTTGGTATTCAAGCTAATAAGATGCCCGAAGTGGTTGAAGCCAGCCCCGACGAACACTTCATATAGCTGGGCATCGCGCTCAAACAGAGCGATCCCATTTCGCACCTCAAGCAGCGTTCCTTCCTCAATAAGCGTATCCAGCGCCTTATCCCAGACCGGACAAAAGCGATAATTGAAACCTTCCAGTAATGCTGTAAAAAACAGCGAAACGGCATTACCCAACTTCATAGTTACTCTTCCTTACTCCTTGCTCTGTTAGCCTGCACTTCCTTAGCCAGCTCGTAGGTAATTTTGCACGGCACAATCATCGCCCAGCCTTTTTCGTGGCTGTTAATCACCTGCTGAACATGGCCGTCTGTAATGGGCAGATCCGGCAACTGTTTAAAAACTTCCATCTGCTCATGGATATGCAGAAACCACCTTGCCAGCTCCATCTGCTCACCGCGGGTGAGGGGATTATCCAGCGGGGACTTAACAAAAGCGGAGACGCGCTCGACAGGCAGATCATTCATGCCGCGCACCTCTCTGCTTTATCCTGCAATTCGCGGACATACTCGACCAAAGAGCCGCCTGGTGGGACCTGGCATTCCTCAACTAACTGGAAGTAGATGTCTGCGGCCGCGCGTGTGTTCGAGCCTTTGTTTAGCTGCTCTTCGCGCAGCGCATCACGTTCGTTGATCAAACGAACACACTCGCCGTTACGCTGATCAACAACGGCCTCAAGTTCAGCGATACGTTCGCCTGGCGTCTTGCCTTCTTTGCGCTGGATGGTGACGGTAAACTCGCCCATTTCAGGAACGTTGTATCCCAGCTCCAGGTAATTTCTGGCGCCGCTGCGGACGAACTCACCTGCGAACATGGTGGCGAACATCGCAGAGGCCATCTCTCCTTTGAAAAGCGACTCCAGAGCTAACGGAGTGCCGGCAGACAGAGCCTCTTTTGCTGTGTCCATTGCGTCCATGAACCGGTCGAACTCATTGGCGCGTTTCTCAAGGTCTCTCCACTGCTGGCTCCAACGGCGTGCCAGATGTTCGATAAAAACCTGCGCCGATTCATCAAAGTTACCTTCGAACGTCACAAGCTCCTTGTCGATTTTGATGGTTCCGGCAGGCGTTCCTTCGTTCCCCTGTAGCACTAAATTAAATGGCAGCTTCGCCTGATTAACGCTGGCGAATGTAATTCTCGATTTTTCGCTCATGTGTTCACCTCTGATAAAGTGGCTCTATTCTTACATAAATTAGGTAAGTATTTACCTATCATTTTACGCGTTTGAAAACGTATACGCTTACAGTGATTCCGGTGTCTTCAAACTCGTCAGTAAACGACTTCCCTTTGGCATAAACGTAATTATCCAGCGTCATCCAGTTCAGAGCTGGCGCATCACCCGGCAGTACTGCCACCAGTCGCCCGCCGACTTTAAGATGCTCCAGCGCGGTCAGCGTATGCTCTCTGTGACGGCCAAGAGAGTAGGGCGGGTTCATGACGATTTTGTCGAACTGATAGCCTGCGTTGTCCTCAGACCACTTCATGAAGTCGCAGCAGACCGTATTTGTGTACCCCTTGCCAATCAGGATATCAGCGAAGAGAGGTGCGACTTCTATGCAGGTAACGTCTTCCGGATTGGCGTCGATGCAGGCCAACAGATCTCCGCGCCCGGCTTCAGGCTCCAGCAGCTTCTCACCTGACTTCAGCTCGATGGCTCTGGCAACGTACTCCGCTATCAAACGCGGGGTAGGGTAGAACTGGTGTGATTTTGTATCCGGTATTAAGCCAGTGGCCACAATCGTATTTAGCGTATGACCGATCTCATACGGGAACTGCCAGTGCTTTTTCTCCTGCACACCGCCAATGAAGTTCAGTGTGCGCTCAAGCTCTTCCACCTGTGACTTCTGTAGGTTGGAATCAGAGAAGTACCAGACGCCTTTGTCTTTGCTGAATCGCCCGTCGCGCAGCGCGGTACGAACCGGCTCGGAGATCGTCTTCTGGATTAACCCGAACTCTTTTGGTGCCGGTGTTTTGGGTGCAGTACGGCATGGCGCCGGGATTGCTGCAGGCATACTGTAAGCCAGCACCTCATTCAGCTTCCAGGCCACGTCAGGATGTATTTCAAAGTGAACGTTGCCGTTCTTGAACATCTTCACGCGCATCAGGTTTCCGTCGACATTCATCCAGTCACCGGTCTGGCAGTCGTTTGCCCGGTACGCAGCTGATAGCATCTCAGTTGTGCGGTTGATGGTGATGAACTCTTTGTGCGCGAAGAAATGAAGCATGACGCGCAGATCGTCGATGTAGTCCTCTTTCCGGTAGTTCACGCTCACGCTGTCCCGCCAGAACTCGGAAATGAAGTTGGCGATGATCAGACGCTCGCTAAAGCCGTTCGTCTTATTGGTCTTGTGGGCAGGACTCAGCGCCTTAAACAAGCCATACACGCGCTCAGAGAGATATTTGTGCCTGTCATTCAGCAGATTGAGCATCGTGGGGATGACCGTTTCTGCTTTGAACTCCGGCACGCCAACGAACTCCTTAACCTTCATCTGGTAGCCGGTTCTGTCAGTCCTGATGGTTTCCTGTTTGCCTTCGATGAACTGCTCACGCCACTCGTCGCGGCGGGAAGCTGGCATGATCAGCAGAACGTTTGTCATATCCGTGACCTTCTTCCAGTACTCGGCCCAGATATTCTGTTTCACCCATTCAAGGTCGACCTTGTCCAGCCAGGCTCTGTTAAAGCGTGTGCGCTCGTCATCCGGCCGGTGGTTGAGTCGCAGTAGGCGGTTAATCATGTTGTGGCGTTCGTCGCCATAAATGAAGTCGTGAACCTGATGCATGAATGCGATCTCTTTCTCGCACTCGGCCACAATTTCGTGGATGACGTTCATTTCCTGCCGGTAGTCGATATCAGTGTTTGGGGTGATAGCGTCAATGATAGAAAGAGCTGTATTCATGATTGCACCATTAAACAAATTGTTTTCTTGTTGGTGTTATTTTCCCAAACTAGAAAAGGCGTAAAAGCAGCATTCACAGGCGTTGCAGCTGATTTAAGGCGTAAAAATGGGGGCTTTCGCCCCCTGTCGGCAGGTGAGAAATTAGTGGTGTACGTGCTGCGTTTTGTGCGGCTGTTTGTTCAGGTCGTGGCGATGCGTAAGCTCGCGCATCATGTCTTCAAGACGACTCTTGGTGTCGTCAAGCTGGTCGGCCATTGCCCCCAGCAGCTGGCGAACGGCCATCGGATCGTCGCTGTTCAGCTCAGGCATTTTGAACCCAGACTGTGAAGACATCAGTTTGAAAGCGGCCAGCAACATCGCCAGAGAAGACTTCAACCCGGCGATTTCACGATCTTTGCTGGCGTTGGTTTCATCTGCCTTGACTGAATCCGGTGAGCACTTCGGCTTGCTTACCATTTCCAGAGTTGCCTGAAGTTTGTCGGCGCGTTCTTTCTCTTCCAGATACGCTTCGCCGAAATGACGCGCCAGCATCACAATTTCAATAGGATCATCAATCATGCTAGAGAACTTGAGAGCGCTGAAAAGGCGGTCGATAGGGGAGGCGTAGTCTTCGTGACCAACCACAAGACCCATGATCTCAACCAGTTCGGCCGCACCAACTTTTTTAATCACGCTTTCAACTTTGGCATTAGTTTTTTTGCATTTTTCGCACATGTGTTTTTTCCTTATGTTTTTAAACAAGTTGTTTTCTAGATGGCGTTATTATGGCGTGACTGAAAAGGTGGGCAAACGCTACGTAAAGGCGGACGCCCACGCTGAAGGTCTTCATTGTTAAAAAAATCCGAGAATGCTACCCACCGGAACAACGAAAATTCCCACGACACGCGCAAGTGTCATTCCGGCATCAAACTGAAGATCGCCACCGTTCACGAGTTTCACCAGATTCATGATCCAGCCATCAAGCAGAAAAATGGCGAAGCCAACAATCATCTCGATGACTTTCTGGAAGCTCCATTTCATGCAATAGCCTCAGTCACAGCAGAAGGAAGATCCGGAGTTGCAGGTCGAGCTGGAATCGTGTCCAGCAGCATCCCATCCAGAGAGACAGGGGGTCGTTCTGGCAGTGGTGTCGTCTGCAGGGTTGTAGTGGAAGTAGTTGTGTCCGGTATCAACAGACTCTGACCGGCTGGTACGGCTACCGCTGCCAGGGTTGCTAAAATTACTCCGTAGGCCATTGGCTTCAGTCGATTTCGTTGAAAATTTTCCATGAGAACTGTCCTTGTGTGCCTGGGATTCACGCAACACACGAGAGGCGACGGAATCACGCACCTTCTCCATGCCTACTGTCGCGCCCAGATTTGCTATGGCGGTAGCTTGCGCATCAATGCGCTTCTCCAGCTCAAACACTCGTTCTTCCAGTTCCGCAAGGCGTGCAGAAACACAACCGCTAAACAGCTCGGCCAGAACCAGGCGAATTGAACGGGGACGTTTATTGAAAGAAGTGAAAGGCGTTTGACGTGCCATTTGGATTCCATTCAGTGTCAGAAAGAGTTGCGGCTGGCCAAGCCAGCCGCCTTTTGGCGTTCCATCCTAGAACAGTACCTAACCGGTACTTCGTCATCCTGACGAACGGTAAGATACCTGATTTAAAATGATAGGTAAATACTTACCTATCATTTTGTGACAAAAATCCAATGTCACGCTTGTGAGGCATATCGGCTGCGGAGTAGGCGGCGATCAGAGCAGGCCGTTCAATAGATCTGCTTTGAGAGAGGATTGGACCAAGCCCTAGATAACGAGAGAGCACGGTGCTAATACCCAAGACGACAACAGACGAGTTCATGGCAACATTTTGGAAGGTATCTTCGTATCATGATGTGGTTAAATAGACACAATTTAACCCAATGGAATTTTAGCCATGCTAACCTTCTGGCACGAATATTCAGATCTCATCTCCGCATTTTTAGCGGCTCTTTTAGGTGGCTGTTTCACGATGAAAGGAGTGACAGCTCAGGTGAAACAGCAGGCAAAACAGCAGGCAACAGCGGCCAGAGAGAAGCGTATAACAACGCTATTGGGTGTCAGAGAGGAAATAGACTCACTGATTAAGTTGTATAAGGCCAGAATTGAAGAGGAAATCAAACAATACGACCGGAACTCACCGTTCGATAACATTTTCCCCATTACTCAAAACTACTTCACTTTCTATGAAGCTAACTCGGCATCTCTACCTGAAGTTCATAGAGAAACACTATCAAAAATTGTGGCTTTTTATACAAGCGCAAGAAGCCTAATTGATTCCTATCGCGGTAATAATGCCCTTATCGAAAGGCTGGACTCCACGCAGGTTGCCAGTGACATTACTGGCAACAAAGAGCATCTTGCACACCTGAAAAGATACACAATCCTAGCCACAGAGTACGGCCGCGGATTAATGATGATTCATGAAGAGGTCATGCTGCGCTATAAACAGGTTATAGAAGCCATCGATGGTGAAATCTCGCAGCTACAATGCAGTTAGTACTACAGCCTGTCCGCTTATGGCGCGTAGCGGACTAGCTCATTGGGCAGAAGGTCCGCTCTGAGCGAGGAGCGGACATTCGCCCCTCTGTCGTATGTCCTTAAAGAGCGCACACCAGATATAAAAGAATTGCGTTAGTGTACCTTCCTATTTTGACGGGATGTTGCATATGTCATCACTACCGCCCCCAGTAGTAACAAACCACTTAAACCAAATGCACTTCTCCATCCCAGACTGTCGAATGCCAGACCTCCAGCCGTTGAACCAAGCGCAATCGATAGCTGGATCACCGCAACCATGAGGCCACCACCCCTCTCTGCATCTTCGGGTAACGCTCGTGCTATCCATGTCCACCATCCTGTTGGCGCAGCCGTCGCAAGTAGCCCCCACAGGCTTAATAATACGGCAACGGCCCAGATGTGGTGTCCGACCAGCAGTAACGCACCAGTAATCGCGGCCATAAGCAACGGGATCATGATTAAGGTCTTGTAAAATTTGGCGTTCAGGAATGTTGAGACGATCATTGTGCCGACAAAACCTGCTATGCCTATTGCAAGCAAAATCAGAGAAAGGTTAGAAGGTCCCACTCTGGTGACGCTCTCCAGAAAGGGGCGCACGTAGGTAAACAAAGCAAACTGTCCCATAAAGAAGAGCCCGCAGGCAAGCATTCCCGTTGGTACGATGGCAACGCTGAACAGACGAAGCACAGACCCCTGTGGTTTTTGTGTTTTATCGCTTTCCATCGAAGGCAGGCTGAACCATTGCCAGATGAACGCAGCTATCGCAAGAGGGACGAGACATAAAAAGGCCCCACGCCAACCGACCGTTGTCCCCAGATAACTACCAAGCGGCGCAGCCACAACGGTGGCCAGCGCGTTACCGCCGTTAAAAATTGCCAGTGCGCGGGGAACCTGGTGCTGTGGCACGAGCCGAATGGCGGTTGCAGCCGACATTGACCAGAACCCTCCGATGACGACGCCAATCAGAGCCCTCCCCAGCATATAAATCGGATAGTCAGGCGCCATGGTGATAACTAACCCTGATATGGCCATTAAGACCGTTAGCCCAAGCAGAAGATATTTACGATTCAGGTCTCCGGCAATATGGGAGATAGTCAGACTGGTCAGCACTGCCAGTGCGCCAGAGACGGCAATTCCTTGCCCTGCCAACCCTTCGGTAACGTGCAAATCGCGGGCAATGAGCGTAAGCAGGCTGACTGGCATAAACTCAGAAGCGATCAGCACAAACACGCAAAGCGTCATGGCAAATACGCCGCTCCAGTATGCATGCTTTTTTTCGTATGATGGTTTTAGACTTACAGTGGACATTATTAGCATCCCTTAATATCGAACCAGCCAGATTCAGGCGCAGTCGGGTCAGAAGTTATTCAGGGAATAACGACATAATAGGTGGGTGAGAATATGGGGCGATGTGACATATTCGGCGTCACACCAGGCAGGTAAAAGCCACCCGTTTATGACAGGTGGCCTGGTAAACTTTTCGGGTTACCTTAAGTTTGCTTTGAAAAATTGCTCAAATTTGGCAAATGGGATCTTACCCGCAACGTTGTCGTACAGATCAACATGGTTTGCCCCAGGGACAATCACTAACTCTTTCTCTTTGCTGCCGATTGCCTTAAAGGCATCTTCAGCAAAATAGCGTGAATGGGCTTTTTCGCCGGTCACGATGAGTGTAGGGATAGTAACTTCATTGGCGTAACTCAGCAGCGGCATATTCATAAATGACAGCGGCATGGTTGCGTTCCAGGCACCGGTTGAGTTGACCGAACGCTCATGGAAACCACGCGGCATGCGGTAATAATCAAAGAACTCTTTCAATACTGGGTTAGGATTCGCGGGCAGAGTTTCCGGCAGAATACGATCGGAAGCGGTGACGTTGCCCTTCTCATCAACATAAATGTCATGCCCGCCTGGCGCGAAAGCGCCATTTTCCGCATCCTTCCAGCGCTGCGTGTTCAGATACTGCAATACGGCACGACGATCGGCAGTGGTATAGCGGTCTTTGCCATCGCCCACGCCATGCCCCATCGCACGGCTCATGTCATACATCACGCTGGTCGCCACCGCCTTGACACGCGTGTCCATCGCGGCGTCGTTTAAGGCCATGCCGCCCCATCCGCAGATACCGAGCAGCCCGATACGGTTGCGATCCACCTCTTTTTGCAGGCCTAAGAAATCAACCGCCGCGCTGAAATCCTCGGTGTTGATATCCGGAGATGCGACGTTGCGCGGGTAGCCGCCGCTTTCGCCCGTGTATGAAGGGTCGAAAGCCAGAGTGACAAATCCCTGTTCAGCCAGCGTCTGCGCATACAGGCCGCTGGATTGCTCTTTCACCGCCCCGAAGGGGCCGCTAACAGCAATAGCTGCCAGCTTGCGATCACCACGATCCTTCGGGATGTAGAGATCCCCGACTAAGGTGATCCCGTATCGGTTCGGAAAGGTCACCTTACGGTGATCAACTTTCGTGCTCTCAGCAAAAGTTTTATCCCATTTTTCGACCAGCGAAACGGGCGCGTTCGGATTGGCTGTATCAGCGTAACTCATATTTGTGACTCCACTTAATGATGCGCATAACAACAGGGCGGGTATCGCAGTTGTCAATTTTTGGGTGAAAGCAGTCATCAAAATCCCCTTCATAAAACGTGCCAGAAACAGGTTTCCTACGGACAACGCTGCTGTGCTTTGTTGCAATGCGCACATTATAGTTAGCAGAAATAGTACTGATTAGAGGGTGAAAAATGCTAAGATTGATAACATATTGTTCTGAATTGTGATGCGGCAGCAGGGGAAGGATGATGGCGAAACGGGAAAACTATAACGATCTCTATCTGTTTATGCAGGTCGTGCGAGAAGGGAGTTTTACTGCCGCCGCGCAGAGGCTTGGCCTGGCGCAGTCAGGAATTAGTCGTGCAGTGCGCGAGCTGGAAGAACGACTGGGCGTGCAGCTTCTGGTGCGTACCACGCGCAAGTTATCGCTCACCCATGCCGGCGAGTTGCTCTATCGAACCGTCGAATCTGGATTTGACGCTTTAGATATGGGGCTTGCCACGCTGGCCCATTATCGCCATACCCCATCGGGTACGGTCCGTATTAATGCCAGTCAGCACGCCATTGATAAAGTGCTGCTGCCGAAGCTGGCGGTGTTTAAACAACGCTACCCAGATATTCGGCTGGAGCTCATCAGCGAAAGCCGGTTTGTCGATATTATTGCTGAGCGCTTCGATGCCGGTATACGTCTGGGCTCGGAAGTAGGTAGCGGTATGGTCGCTGTGCGCATTTCGCCCGATATGGAGATGGCCATTGTCGGCACGCCCGAGCACTTTCGTCGCTACGGATTTCCGCAAACTCCCTCCGATTTAGTTATTCATCCCTGCATCGCTTACCAGTTTGGAGACGGCAGCCTGTATGCATGGGAACTCAATCAAGACGGTAAAAAGATAACCCATCAACCTCAGGGACAATGGGCCTTTGCTGACAGCTATATGGAAGCCAAAGCCGCCCGGCTAGGCCTGGGACTGGCTTATGTTCCGGAGGAATTAGTTTCTGATGATATAGAACAGGGGGCGCTGATCAGAGTTTTGCAATGCTACAGTCAGCGCCTGGAAGGTTCATATCTCTATTATCCGCACCGCAATGTGTCACCCGCTCTAAGAGCGGTTATCGATACATTGAGAATTTAAGGGATAAAGATGAGGTGGTTCGCAGGCCTGGGTAATAGTTGGAAAACAACGTCCGCTCCTGGCACATTGAAGACATTACGATGGGCGATTTTTCCCCTCACGCGTGTGCGTAAATATTAAAATTTTTTCTAGAAAAGAAAAACTTACTTCCCAGAACAGGTTTTAATAAAACCTGAACTGAACGAACGAAGTGAGTGAAGTTCACCTCGAACGAAGTGAGAGGTTGTCTTTTCAGGTAATACTCTCCCAGGGAGGTGAGTACAAAATTCCCTCACCAACCTGGTCGTTACATAACCTGAAAAGTTATGACCTAAGTCTACTGCCAGCTTAGGCTTGGGAAGTTATGGATGACAGCACCCCAGAACCGAGATCTTCCCACACTTTATGAAGGGGAGTACTGGATTCAACCTCTCGAAACACTCCAGACTCGACAATCATAAAGTGACCTTTCTCTCTGCCCACTTTGGTTCCCCCTTCCCCAACCCCTAAACGGTGCTGGTTCTACGCTGGTAGTGAGCTTTTTTAAACCTGACGCCAGTGACGCTATCCCCCACCCATCAGGTCGAGCTGCCGGAATCAATCCGGAAAGCGGGTAGATTTTATCACTGGCGATCTGCGTTTTAAATGGTAAGTACTTACCGATTATTTCGATTGATTATTTTCTCGACCATGAAGCTGGACGTTCAGGGCAAACACCTCATTGATGAGTTCCCCTAACAGCTGCTCGACCAGCTCTTTGTGCTCACCTGAGTGAAGGCACTTGAGCGACCATTCGTAGAGACTGAAAGCCTTATCGCGATCTTTCATCATGTCGCGTACTTTGGTCAGAAAATCGCTCTCAACGAGCGCTACGACGTTCGTCGGGTATACCATGATAGTTTTCCTTACTGTGGTTCATAAAATCGATTCTAGAGCGTCTGGAGAGGGGTTCCAGTGGGTTCTGGAGGTGTAAAACGGTCTGGGAGTTGTTTGGAAATCACGTCTTAAAAAGCCTGCGTCTGTATATATTAATAATTAGTACTTAGTTATTTATATATACGGAAGCAGGTTCTCAAACTAACTCCCAGACTGGTGTTTACGCTGCCTTTTTACGTGGTCTCTTCTTCCTGACAACATTGGCAGGATCATAACCACCCAGCTTTTTCATCACCGCCAGCGGTATCTTGCTGATGGTGTGCCCAGCTTCCTGACAGTAGCCACGGAAGATAAGCAACATGCTACCACCAGGGTTGATGTTCACCTCCACCAGCCCAAGTTCAACATCCGGCTCAACGAACGCCACGCGGCCGCCAGACAAGATGACGGTTTCGTTGGCGCATTCAGCCGCACGCTCGTACCACTGCGTATCGAGGGATTGTGGTATCAACATGACTGTCGTCACTCCACGCGCCTGCTCGCGAATGGCTGCGTCTATCCAGGGGGTGATTTTGGAGTAGGGCGGGTTAAGGAACGCCACAGTGCCAGGTTCTCCCCAGCTGCACTTGAGCGCATCACGCTCAACACCGATAAAGTTCGGCAGGAGGGCATTATCTTTGTTGCAGGCGACGTCCACATCGAACTTTACGCCTATGTAACGTTGGATGGCGACAAACAACCACTGCGGTGTGCGCCAAAGGTCGCGAAGAGAGGCATCACGCTCTCGCTTTTTGATTTTTTCGGCTGCGATCATTACTTTGTTCTGATAGGTAAACACTTACCTATTTTTTCATTTAATCCAACGGATAGCAAACAAAGAAGAACGCGCCAGATCCGCAAACGGGAAGCTCTCTGGCGCGTTTTATCGATGCTGGGTATGCGATTAGCTTACCCAGCGTCCTAAAGCTCTCAGGGGGCTTTAGATCGGGTAGGGGAACATCATCCAATGGAATACTCCGCTATGAATTTTTTGACGATCGGCGACTCTTTATTAAGGGTTAGATTTCCACCTTCCCTGGTGGCAATGCCAGTAGCTGGAAACACAGCCATCATCTGGCCAGCCTGAGTCGAAGCGGTGTTGAGCGGATATGGTTTTTCCGGGTTGCTCATTAGCGCCAGTTTAATGCTATTGCTGGTCGCCGTGTTCGCGTCAAGGATATGGCGCATTGCGATTACCGTGTAGACGCTGATTTCCGGCCCACCACTAAACCAGTTCAAAAGGTTTAAGATCTTGTCTTTCGCTTTGACTGGCGCCCCTTCGAATGCGGCAGTAAAGCTCTCACTTTCCAGACCGGCTGTCGCATAGAACGATTCGTCCTTACCTTCCAGCGTGAAGCGAGGTTTGGCCGGTGTACGCTCTGATTTTGCCTTCTGGCGTTTTGGCTGCTCTTCTTCAGGTTTAGGCTCTGACGCCACTGAAGGTAAAGGGGTTGGATCTGTACCGGTAGTCTCAGTACTTCGAGCGTCAAGTTCAGGCGCTGTCTCGTTCACTATCTCCGCAACAAGGTCACGCTCTGGTTCCTCGACCTTCACCGATTCGTGCTCAATCTCAAGTTCTTCCAGAACGCTACTCAGATCGCCGGTAGAGCTGGCATTCATGACTTCATCCGCCACCGCCTCGACTGGTTTTGCGATTGCATCATCCAGACCAGAGAGAAGATCGTCTATCTCGTCGACCCCGCTCATTTTCGCAGCTTTCTGAACTGGTTCGTCGAGAGATTGCAGCATTGCAGTCAGTTCGTCCAGGTCATCGTTTTTAACAGTGTTTGTAACTGCGCTCATTTTTAACTCCTTATGTTTTCGTTGGTGCGTTTCCGCGTTTTGGTTGAGCGTATTTTGGCAAAACCTATCAGGCGGAAAAGTCATAATTACAGGCAGTTAGAAGAACTGAAGGCAAAGAAAAAGCGCCATCAGGCGCTTTCGAATGGGAGTTTGAAGAAGCCGTATTTCTCTCGGGCTTTGAAGAAACACTGCATCATCAGGTCAGTATCGTAGAGAGCGCTGTGGGCCTTCTCACGGTCGTAAGTGAACCCAAGTGAGAACGCCAGCTCTTCCAGGCGTGGGCGCTTCCCATCCTCGGTAGCCCACAAGCCATCCAGCATGGAGTCAACCAGAGGGATATCTGGCAATTTCACCCCATAGCTACCGAACTCGTGGCGAATGAACGGAAGGTCAAAAGCCTCTCCGTTATGGGCGACTAACGCGCTACATGCGCCCATGTACGCAGCAATCTTGCCTGCGTGGTCAGCCAGTAGCGGTTCCGTCGCCAGATCTTCCAGTGAAATGCCATGCACTGCCTGCGCCTTCGGATCTATGCTTCGACGCGGGTTGAAGCGCATCTCAAGGCTGTCGATGTGCTTCTGGGTTTCCAGTTCATAACGGGTTATCGCGATTTCGATAATTTTGTGGCCGGATGTGAAGTCCAGCCCTGTGGACTCAATATCGACGCCACCGACAATCGTGGTCATTCGTACTCCTTACAGCTTCTTCGCGCCTTTCAGCAGTGCGCCACGCACAAACTGAGCAGCCTTTTTCAGTGCGTCCTCGCCACTTTCACAGACGACCGGCTCGCGCCATTCGCCCGTTGATGTGTTGAGGATCTGGATTTGGTTGGTCTCCAGGCAAACGGACACGTACAGAACCGTACCGCCTGAGAGTTTGAGGTGCATAGGAAACAGAGGGCGCTTGGTGCCGCCATTGAACTGCGACATCGCCACATTGATGGCTTCGCCAACCTCTTCCCCAACAAGCCCTTGAACGGACTCAAACACTGCGCGGATAGCCAGACGTGCTTCACGTTCACTCATCAAAGAGCGGGATTGTTCGTCAGCAATGCGGATCAGTGCTTCAATCGCTTTACGATCTAATTCATCCGAGAGGGGAAGTTCGTCTATCATTCTGTTTTTCCTCGATTCATTTCGCGTGTCTTATTGTCACACTGCCCAACAGGGGAGCAACATTCAGTGGAAGGTCACTCGTCCTGTTATACGGCGCTCGATGTTTTCAGCGGCTCTGTCCAGCACTCGCAATACCGATCTGGCTCGCGCTTCAACCGTGCGGCACTTTTCAGAAATAACGAACACCTGCAGATCGCCGGTTTGGGGAAGCGTGTTGATTTTCGTCAGCTCACCGCACATAAGTGCATCGATGCGAGCAACATAGAGACGGTCAAGCGATCCTCGCTGGGGACGCGCGAGATCTTTGCTGGAAAGCTCAACGCCCGGGCGAAGACCCGCGATAGCATTGAAGTTGGAAATGGCCGCTTTGTGGCAAAACTGCTCAATGTCGAGAGCCAGCTCGATGCAGCGGTCTTCGTTGGTCTGGCCGACCAGGTCAAGCGTATAAGCCATGACATCGGCTGGCGTGCGGTCGATAACAAAACCTTCAACGCCGCGGGTGATCATCTCGATGTGTCTGGCAATCTCCATCTGAACCTGAAGACGTTCGTAAAGGGGCAAACGCTCGCCAACCTTCACCCCCAGACTGCTCATCAGCTTGCCAACGCCGGCATCCACATACGGAATGCCATAATGCGCATCGATGTACCTTGCCAGGGTTGTTTTTCCACTGCCCTGTGCGCCAGTGATTCCAATCCGGTAATCCATTACGACCTTCTGTATACGATCTGCAAAAAGCCAGACTCATCCTCATTTGCACGTTGGGTATAAGCCGTTTCGACTGGTACGAACCCTAAAGAACGCATCATTGGCGCCGGGAAGAACGCATCCGCGCCCGGCACATCCACGCCAATATGCGACAGCCAGATCTCTTCTACGTGTGGCATAAAGAGCGAGTAAATCTGCCCGCCACCAATCACCCAGACCGGATCTGGTAGTCTCAAAACGTCATCGATGCCAGCGGGGTAGAACCCATTGGGGATATAGCCACGAGAGCGCGTCAAAACGAGGTTATGGCGCTCTGGCAGCGGGCGTTTAAGACTTTCCATCGTCTTACGTCCCATCACGACAGTGGCGTTTTTGGTGAGTTGTTTGAACAGTTTCAGATCGGTCGGGCAACGCCAGGGAAGTTCGTTGCCAATGCCGATTTCATAGTTGCGGCCGACAGCTGCAATCATCTTCATTGGCTTACCTCATAGATGGTTGGTCGCTGGTGAGAATCTGCCAGCGCAGAACGCAGACGCGGATCGTGAACCAGTGCGGCGATAAGTAAGTCGCCTTTGTGCTCTGCCAGCGTGCGCTTGATATGGGTTTCAAAACTGACACCGCGCGGAACCAGGTGGAGCCAGTCATAATCAATGCCGAAGTCCTTCAGCCAGCGTTTGGTTGGGCCTTCGAGCGCTTCCGGACGACTACTGATAAGCACCACTTCAGCACCGGAGCGAGCAAAACCACGCAACATGCGGCTGGTGGGAAAGATGAGTTCATCACCGGCAATGAGAGCGCCTGCATCCGCATCAGGCACTGCTTTGCGATGGCTGGCTCTCGCCAGCACACCTTCAATTTCACACAACACATACATCCCTCTGGCCATATCACACCGCCACTGGAACCTTGATCCACGGAAGAGGGCTGTAGCCGCACACCTGCACACCTTCCCATTTGAAGTCGTCCAGTTCGGCCCATTCATGCGGGAAGATGACAACCGGGTCGGACTCTTTGGGCGGCTCGCGCTTCATCAGTTCCTCAACGCCTTCCATGTGGTTGTCGTAGAGATGAACGTCAAAGCCAAAATGCACGAATGCGCCAGCCATGTGGCCGGTGATCTTCGCGAGGAAGTGGGTGAGAATGCCGTAACCGGCGATGTTGAACGGCATACCAACAAAGGTATCGACGCTGCGCTGCACCAGGCATGAGTTCAGAATGCGTTTCGGGATGCCCAGCTCGTCCAGCATGTTCTCAGTAATGCCGCCATCTCTTTCCAGAAGACACAGCATCTGGGTGTAAATGGACTCGTGGCCGTGGCGGTTGTGCTGAATGCCAATATCGGTGGCCATCGTCAGTCGGGTCTCAAAGTCCAGCTCGCGACTCCACAGTGAAAACACGAAATGGCATGGCGGCAGCTTCATATCTTCCAGTTCGCCAACATTCCAGGCATTCAGCAGGATGCGACGATCTGTCGGGTTGGTGCGAAGCGTGTGAACGATACGCTGTAGCTGGTCGATTTCACGGGACAACACAACGCGATCTTCGCTTACGCCCAGATACCCCTCGACCTTGTACCCGCGCTCACGGAACGTGTCGATTTTGCTCAAATACTCGCTATGGCTCACGATGCGGGTGTCTTCCCACCGACGCCATTGCTTGCCATAGACCGGGCCTAAATCGCCATTTTCATCAGCCCAGGCATCCCAGATTTTGACGCCATTGTCTTTCAGGAACTGGATGTTGCCCGTTCCTTTGAGATACCACTCCAGCTCAACCAGTAACGGCTTCAGATTGACGGCTTTTCCGGAGATAAGTGGAACAGAGCCGCCCGTCAGCATGTAGTAGGAAGGGACATATGAAACGCTTTTTGTGCCGGTTCCGGTGCGATCACCAGCGTGAACGCCAGTGTTGAGCACCGTTTCAACCACTTTGGCATACGAACCACTGGCAAACTGACCGTTCGTAAAGTCTCGATTCAGTAGGATAGACAAAATCAACCTCACACAAGATAAGTAAGTACATACACATTATTTTATACAAGTTTATCTGTCAGAAGTGTGTAAGGCTAGGAGGGGAGTAAAAAAAATGGTGGCTCTTAGGCCACCATTGCAATGAGCAATTAAGAACTTGGACAATAAAACACGCCAAGGCAATATATAATGATAAGTAGATACTTACAATTATTTTTTTACCATCTCGTAAAGAGATGATGATTTCGCCTTCTCAACAAAGCGAGTCAGATCCACATCGCTGTAGGTCGGGGATTTGAGGATCTTGCCATCAGAAATTCTGAAGCCAATCATCATGTCAGTCCCTTCAGCATGGCGGAAGCCCAGGTCTTCCTTGTCGTATTTGCAATTCTCTACCGCCACACGACGCTCTTCGGCGTCAGCCGGCCACAGCTTGGTCATGTTGGAGCGATGGATTTCTGCCACCAGCTCAACAATATCGATACCGAGAAAATCAGCCAGGCGGTAGGTCATCATGCAGGCAACGTAGATTTTGTTCATCACGCGGCGCAGCTCCTGCACCAATTCGGAATCGCTTATCGGCTTCGCTTCTAGTTTGTCAGCCAGCGCATTCAGCATTAATGCAGCTTCTTTTGCTTCTTCAAACGGGATGGCCATATCGTCAAAGACCGTGTTGCCCGGAACCATGATGGTGTGGATGAAGCGATCAACACTCTGCTCTTGGGTGTAGTAGCTCATGCCCGTAGAGATTCCGCCTTTGATGGCCACCATTGTGCCGACGCCCACGTAAAGGAAGTCAGCCATCGCGTCCAGCAGTGCCGTCATATCCCCATTTTTGGCTGCCGGGATGCCCTCGGTAACAGCTTCTTCGTGGATCAGCTTGGCACGCAGACGCAGTAATGCCGGATCTGGAATGGCACGGCGTGGGTGCTGAAACAGTGTGTGGAACTGGTCAACCATCAGGTAGATGCTTTCCGTTGCCTTGCCAAAACCAGGATTCAACTCGTAAGGCTCTGGCTTAAATCCCACGAGTTTGTCTGCGGCAAGTTTCAGATGATCGGTCAGTTTCGTAAATTTCATGTCTTCTTTCTTTCCTTTGGACTTCATTTGATACGTCAATTGTGACCCAGCAGCGCCAGGCCACAAAGTGGTTAAACTCGGCTTAAAGGTCTGCGAACTGGCTCAGGCCGGAGCGATCGACAGCGGAGTCAATCTGGCCAACGAGGTAGTTGCTTTGTTCAGCTTCCTGCGGAGCGATCTGCAGGGTGTCTGACAGCAGCCATTTGTTCATCCATACCAGTGGATCGTCTTTGATTTCCGGGAACAGCGGTCGCAGCCCAAGACGACGCATTGCCAGGTTGGTGCGGTATTTCACATAGCTTTTGAGGATGTCGGCATTCAAGCCAATCATTGCGCCGTCTTTAAACAGATAGTCAGCCCAGCGCATTTCCTGCCCGGCCACGTCCATCATGGTCTGATAGATGAAGCTCTCTTCTTCTGCGGCAATCATCTTCCACATCAGACCTTCACGACCGGTACGCATAAAGCGGATCATGCGTTCAGTACCTTCGCAATGCAGAGCCTCGTCGCGCGCGATGAAGCGCATGATCTTCGTGTTGCCCTCCAGCAGCTTCCGCTCACCAAAGGCGAACGTACATGCAAAGCTCACGTAGAAGCGAATCGCCTCCAGTGCATTCACTGACACCAGTGTGCGGAACAGCTGGCGCTGGAGAGGGTAGGGCTTGCCATCAAACTCGCTGACATACAGCCGTTCAAATTCGTCTTCGCCAAGATGCTGGCGAGCGCAGGTCATTTCGTACAGTCTGTCATATTCGCTTGAGATGCTTACAGCCCGGCTGATGATCTCTTCGTCCGTGACGATGCCGTCGAAAACGATGCTCGGGTCATCCACCATACCGCGGATAATGTGGGTATAGCTGCGGCTGTGAATCGTCTCAGAGAACGACCAGGTCTCAACCCATGTCTCCAGCTCAGGAATGGAGATCAGCGGCAGTAGTGTTGCGTTTGGACTGCGACCCTGAACGGAATCCAACAGCGTCTGGTAACGCAGGTTGCTCAGAAAAATATGGCGTTCGTGCTCTTGCAGCTTGGTATTGAAGTCGATGCGGTCAGTGGTAATGTCGACTTCTTCAGGGCGCCAGAAGAACGAGAGTTGTTTCTCAATCAGCTTTTCGAAGTCACGGTACTTTTGCTGATCGTAGCGTGCTACGTTGACAGACTGGCCGAGGAACATAGGTTCCTTCGTTGCGTCGTTAGCGCCCAAACGGAAAGTAGAATAAGTCATGTGTTTCCCTCTGAATGTTATCGAGTGGCTTTAAACAAATTGTTATCTTATTGGTTTAAATAAGGTGCTCAACTCAATGAAAAGGTGGGGATTTCTCCCCACGCTCATCAGATTTTGCACGCGCCATCGCACTCATCTTCTGGCTCAACAACCTCCGCAGCGGAAGGTTCTGACACCTGATCGTCGTCATCACGCTTACCTGCGCCATCACGCGTGTTGTGGTAATAAAGCGTCTTCACACCTTGCTGATACGCAAACAGCAGATCCTCCAGCAGCTTCATCATTGGAACCTTGTCGCCAGGGAAGCGAGTCGGGTCGTAGTTGGTGTTCGCAGAGATGGCCTGATCGAAGAACTTCTGAATGATGGCCACCTTAGTCAGATAGCCGCGGTTATCAGGCATATCCCACAGGTACTCGTACTGGTCTTTCAGTTGCGCGAAGTCCGGAACGACCATCTTCACGATGCCGTCTTTGGAAGACTTCACGGACACCGGGCCGCGGGGCGGCTCAATACCATTGGTGGAGTTGGTGATCTGGCTGGACGTCTCACACGGCATTTGAGCGGTCAGAGTGGAGTTACGCAGACCATGCTCACGGATACGGCCACGCAGTTCTTCCCACGGCATTTTCAGCTCGAAAGAGGTCTCCGGGTTGGTATCCAGCGTTTTGCGATAGTGGTCGACTGGCAGCTGGCCCTGTGCATATTTGGTGTGGGAGAACCAGTCACATGCACCTTTCGCTTCGGCCAGTCGGCAGCTCGCATCGAGCAGGTAGTACTGAATGGCTTCGAAGGTCTCATGTACCAACTGGTTGCCCGCAGCGTCAGAGTAGTTAAAGCCGTTCTTCGCCAGATAGTAGGCAAAGTTGGTCACGCCAATACCCAGACTACGACGAGCTTTAGCCGGGATTTCTGCAGCAGCCATCGGGTAGTCCTGATAGTCGAGCAGAGAGTCCAGTGCCGCCACAGCGTAAAACGCCACGTCTTTCAGTGAGTCCAGCGTGCGGATCGCGCCCAGGTTGAACGCAGACAGGGTGCAAAGCGCGATTTCCCCGTTCGGATCGTCAGTGAACGCCAGTGGCTTGGTCGGTAGCGTGATCTCCATGCAGAGATTGGACTGGTGTACCGGTGCAATTTCCGGAACGAATGCGCCGTGATCGTTCATGTGGTCGACGTTGGCAATGTAAACACGACCAGTGGAGGCACGCTCCTGCATCAGCGTAGAGAACAGGTCGACGGCCGGGATAGATTTCTTACGGATGCTCTCGTCGGCCTCGTACTTCAGGTACAGCTCTTCGAACTTGTCCTGATCAACAAAGAACGCGTCGTACAGTCCCGGCACATCGTGTGGGCTGAACAGCGTAATGTTTTCGTTGCGCACCAGGCGGCGATACATCAGACGGTTAATCATCACGCCATAGTCGAGATGACGAACGCGGTTCTCTTCAATGCCACGGTTGTTTTTCAGCACCAGCAGACTTTCAACTTCCAGATGCCAGATCGGATAGAACGCTGTAGCAGCGCCGCCGCGAACACCGCCCTGAGAGCAGGATTTCACCGCCGTCTGGAAGTGCTTTAGGAATGGAATAACACCTGTGTGGGTGGCCTCGCCATTGCGGATCTCACTTCCCAGCGCACGCAGACGCCCAAAGCCAATACCAATGCCCGCGCGACGTGACACGTAGTCAATGATTGCGGAAGACGCAGCGCTAATCCCTTTCAGACTATCAGCAGCTTCAATCAGCACGCAGCTGGAGAACTGGCGAGTAGGGGTGCGCACGCCGGCCATAATTGGCGTTGGCAGAGACAGCTTGAATGTACTGGTCACATCGTAGAAGCCTTTAACCATCTCCAGACGCGTCTTACCGGCGTAGCCATCTTCCCAATTCTGGAACAGGCACATGCCGACCAGCATGTAGAGTTGCTGTGGCCCTTCGTAGATAGCGCCAGTTACACGGTTTTGAACGAGATACTTGCTCGCCAGCTGCACGGTTGCGGCATAGCCGAAGTATTCGTCGCGCTTAGGCTTGATGTACACGCCCAGCTCGGCAATTTCTTCCTGAGAGTAGTACTTGAGAAGGTCTTCATCGTAAACGCCACGGCTGACGTTGCTGACGATGTGATTGTAGAAATTCGGGTAGTCATACTGCCCGAAGGCGTCCTTGCGGATCTTGAACAGGCTCAGTCGCGCGGCAACCTGCGAGTAGTTCGGGGTTTCCGGAGAGATCAGATCGGCAGCGGACTTCACCAGCGCTTCATGCAGCTGGCAGGTGGTCATTCCGTCGAAAATGCTGGCAGCGGCGCCCATAGCGACAGCAGACGCGCTAACGTTGCGAATGTTTTCGACTCCCCACATCACAACGCGGTTGTATTTTTCCTCTGACAACGGCTCTGTGGAACCGTTACGTTTTACGATGCTTATCATGTATCACCCAATAAAAAAGGCCACTAAATATAGTGGCCTCATGTTAATAGATAAGCACTTACCTATCAATTACCGACTTATAAAATTCCCGCAAGAACATCGCGAACCTGACGGAATTGATCAGTTTGCATACCTGTGTAAATCGACGCGACAGCGTCCGCAAGGTGCTCGTTTTTATTCACCAGCACTTCCTTACCAGATTGCTTCCGGCGCAACCACGGGGCGTTTGGCTGCTTCTGCGTAGCCCACTGAATGATCTCTTCCTTCGACGTGGTCAGCTTATTCCCAACATAGTGCTTAATCTCGTTTGGCGTGACCTGTATCAGTGGCTTATCCACGCACGCCAGTACGCCAATGCAGATGCCGTATGAGGTTTGTGCGCGACTGGACTGGCTACCAACCGGCAACTCGCAAAACACCATATGAGCCTGCTCGATTATGGGCTTGGCGGTACGCCAGATTTCGTTAGCGCGGCGCAGATCGTCGCTGTTTACGCGAACCGTCTTCTTGTTGCCACCAGCTTTGGTTTCCACCAATGTCAGGCCATGAATGTCCAGCTTATCCGTTTCCAGATCCAGCGTGCCAATCGCCAGGCCAAAGTTGCTCATTGAAGGGTCGACGCCGACCACACGAATGGTTTTACTCATTTTTGGTCTCCTTACCACGTAGCCCAGGTTGGGCATTCCATTAGTTTCTGTTCAAGTGTCTTCTCCGGCTCGCGAGTTGGCGGCTTCGGAATGTCGCTAACAACATGAATGCTATCGTTGGTTAGAACGCCTGCCGCAATATCTGCATCAATCATGCTCTGGCCGATGAAATGTCGCATGATGTCGATCAGATGGCGTGCAGCCGTTTCATTCGCGCTGAATACATGGGGGAGAAGAACTTCAATAACCGCTACTTCACATCCCTCCTCGTAAAAGCAAAGTTTCGCCCGCTTTGAGATTGGCGCGTGCCGATCATAGTCAACAGAGAAGCTGGCGAAGGCAGCACCCGGCATTGCAACGTGATCTGCGCGTGCGTTAGCGTGTCGAATCAGATTAGTGAATGCGGTGCTGATGTGCGTCTCCATCGCATTGAAGAGCGCATTTTCTTGGATGTTCAGCGTTCCGGTTTCAGGAATCACAACGAACCCCGGCCCAGAATGTGGGAGATATCCACCTTCCGTAAATGGATTAATAAGGATCGGCGCAGTGCTTCCTGACGGCAGCATAGACAAACTCGGCATCAACGGAGTCGATGACAACAGACTGGTTAATACCGAGAACTGGTCGTCATTGATGTTTTCGTTTTTCCACAAAAGTGCAGGCGCAGCTGCTTTTGCCGTATGGTGGTTTATCAGCTTTATAGACTGCATCACGGCAAACATCTGCAAAAACTGCGTTCGGCTCAAGTTAAACGACATAGCTGCGACCCTCTTTGACTTCGACTGTGATGGTTTCCCGGAACCACGATTTCATCTCTTTGTGGGAAATGATCATCACTGTGCCGCGTTCACGCGCTTTGGCTTCCAGAATCCCCATGAGACGCTCCAGACCGGCAGTGTCGAGCGCGTCGTCAATTTCATCCCCGATAAACAGCTCGATATTCTTACTGGCGCGACTGGCAACCAGATCCTGCAAAGCAAGAGAGCACGCAATGCGTACCTTACGCTTCTCGCCACCAGACAACGTCTGGAAGGATTTGCTGGAGCCTGTTTTGGTTACGCTGATATTGAATTTGTCGCGATACTCGCCTTTCTTTGTTGTCTCCATTGTCGACCATTCGGCAACGATATTGCCGTCCGACAGCGTGTTGAGATACTCCGCAGTCCTGATGTTCAGGAAAGGCGTAACAGAAGTCAGGATGTGTGAACGCACGCCAGCTGGGGAGTAAACCTGGCGAGCTTTCTCCAGCAACAGAGCCTGTTCCTGAATGCTTTTTAACTCTTTTTTAAGTACTGCATGATTAGATTTATTGGCAGCCAGGTTGTCTTCATGGCGCTTAATGACAGCCAGAAATGGGTTTACCTCTGCCATGATGCGATTCACGTCAGTACGCGCCCGCGCCACCATCGCTTCGACGGCCACAACTTCACGTTCTCGATGACGCAGCGCACTTAGCTCATTGGTCAGGCGTTCGATTCTGGCGATGATTTCTGAGACGTCGGGTGTGGCTGCGACCAGTGCAGACTCGATGCCGAGCGCTTTCTCAAGACGAGCTTTGTGTTGAGCCACTGCCGCTGCTGATGCCTGCGCCTGGCCGATCTCATTACGCGCTTGTTCAATGAAACTCTCCTTCACGGTGGACAAATCTTCTTCGCAGTAGGGCTTTCCGCACGTAACACAAGGCGCCCCGACCTTTGTGCTGACCTCTTCTGCTTTGGTTTTAAACGAACGAGCACGGTTCATGGACTCGTTCTGTGCCGCTTCTGAAGTGCGGATGCTTGAGCGGATCTCCGTAATCGCACCGCGCACCTTCAGCAGTTTGGCGTCATGCTCTTCTTTGGAGGCCAGCTTGCTGCGTTCGCCAGCAATCGCGTTTTCCGTATCCCGGATCTGTTCCGGCAGCGAGCGAATTTCCATCACGACTTCAGACAGTGTTACCTCCGCGCCAGCCAAATCGAATCGAGCCTTGTCCAGACGTTCGCCGCGATCGCGCTCCCAGCTATCAGAGGACGCTTTGGCCGCCTCAATCTCTGACTGTGCGGTCTCGATAAGCGTGAGACAGGCGTCCATTTTGGATTTGGTAACATCCATACGTGCGGCAGCTGCGTTGGCTCGCTCGCGAGCAATTGCATAGGCTCGCGTTAACCGGTCGACGCCAGCGGCTTCTTCAACGATGGTTTTGAGGTTCTTGTCGGACATACCCGGCAGATCTGGCATTGCTTCCTGACTGGCGTAGATGGACGCCATGAACACCTCTTTCGATGCACCAATCAGGCGTTCAACGAACTCCTGCGTCAGTGTGTCTTTGCCTTTGGTCATATCACCGTCTTCGCCACGGACGATCAGCCGGTTCTTGAACTCTTTGTGTTTGCGGTGGCGAATGATGGCGTAACGCTTTCCTTCATCCTCAACAGTCACCATCACGCGACAGTTTTTCTCGTGGCCTGTAGACAACACGTCGTCACCTTTAACGCCATGCGCAGTTTCGCCATACAGACACCACATCAGGCTGTTCATCAAAGTCGATTTGCCCGCGCCATTGCTGGCAGCAGAGGAGTCGCCACTGTTAACACCCTGAATGAGCACCAGACCGCGTTGGTCTAACTCAACTTCGGCGCTGGCTAACGCCATGAAGTTCTCAACCTGGAGCTTTAGAAATTTCATACAATGCCTCTAACTTTTTGATTCAAATGCTGGCCTTTTCGCAGTTGAAACTCCGTGTGGGCTGGGAAAGATCTGCGTTTCAGTACGCCTTGTTTGCTCAGTCTTCCCAGATAAAACGCCACAGGGTTTCCGTCAGGTGGGTAGGGCTTGTGGAACATCACCGTCTGGCCTCGTTCAAGTCTTTTCATCGTGGAGATGAAGTCCCGAAAGCTCCCAGAATGGCTCGTACTCACACTGCCTCCGCACTCTCCGCTTCGGTCAGGATCTCCTGACACAGCATGTCCAGCTTGCTCAGGTCGAAGCCGCCGTCAGTGTCGTGAACGATCTTGCAGTACGCCGCGACGGACTCGCCCAGGCTGTCTATTTTGCTGGTCTCCGCAGTACTGGCAGTGCCTTCCATCATCGATGCCTTGCGGATGAAGTTGCAGACGACACCCTTAGCGCCCATTGTTTTCAGGACGTTCTGGAGTTTGATGCCTTCTTCATCGCTCTCAACAACGGCACGAAAGCGCACGTAGTTACCGCGAATTTGGTCGTCTTCCACATCGTCCTCAAGGTTGACGAACTTGGGTGCGGAGGTTTCGTGGTGGGTGAATGTGCCGTCAGGGTTGACGATCATGAAGCCAGCCAGAGAGCCAACATCGCCCCAATTCTGGTGCGTCAGCGCCCCGATGCTAACCACTCCAGGCAGCACTTCTTTGTGGTTGTGGTAGTGTCCGGACAGCAACAAACGGAAGCCGATATCTTTCAGTTCCTGTGCGTCGATGCCGACATCAGGCATGGTGGGGATCGCTTTGTTGATCGAGGTATGCACAACGACATCGTGGTTGTCGCCATCCAGCCCGGAACGCAGTGTTTTGAGGTCGCTGATAAGCTCTGCGTGGTTATTGCGCCAGCTAATCAGGTGGACGGTAACGTCGCCCATTTTGATGGAGTGAGAGCGTTTGCCGCAGACGATTTCCACACCGATTGAGCGCAGAGAGGCCGCTGCATTGGCGCTGTATACGGAATCGTTGGTTTCGAGGTCGTGGTTGCCGGCCAGCATGACCACTTCGAGGCCCAACTCTTTGATGATCCACTCGTAAGTTTCGGTCACGAAATGCAGGACGGAAGGCGATATAGCACCACGAACATGGAAAGTATCACCAGCCACCAGCATGTGCTTGCAGCCCGCAGCTTTCATGGCTTTGGCAGCTTCTTTCGTGGCGTCCAGTTGGATCTCCAGTCGAGAGTTCAGCCCGTCAGCGTTTGTTGTCGCAAAAGCATCCCAACGATGATAATGGGGATCTGATATCACCCCGTATGGCAATGTCATGTGTCTTTTCCTTTGTGGTTATTTTGATACAGATGTTAAGCGTGTTTGAGAGGCGAACAACCCAGACAACACGGCACAGAAGAAAATCTACAGGCACATGATTATGACAAGATATATAAGTAAATACCTACTTATTTTTATGGTGGTGACAATATCTCAACCGTATGGGGGCTTATTACTTCGGATCGCGAAACAGCATCTGCGTGCCTTTGGGGGACGTGTCAAAAAGGAGAAAACCTCTGCGTTTTAGCATGTCGGCCATTTGCGAGGATTTGACATAGCACTTCGCCATCATCGGCTGGATCGGGTTTGAATCGATCATGTCGGACACCAGCATTGACCCATAGCCTTTCCCGCGTAGCTCTTTGACGATACTGACGGCACGGAGTTCAAGTCGTGGCGCACCGGTTGGATCGAGTGCGGCACAGAGCCAGATTAGCCCTGCTTTTTTGTCATCAGAACGGCGCAGCAGGATGTAGATATAATGCCCGGAGTATTGGCCCTGCTCGTTCGTCTTGATGGCTAGCCTGGTCTGCTTCTCAAAGGTTTTACCCCCCTTTGATGTGAGGATCTCTTCGTAGAAGTGACCCTTGCGTGCGCCGTCTTCGAACTCACCCATGATAAATGGCATGTCTGCCACAGTTGCTGCCCTTGAATAAAATTCACTCATGTATTAATCCCTAAAGCTCTCAGTGTCTTTCTAAGACACCATATTTTATGCCCCGGTAAAACCATGAGTTTACGTTTAAAACGTCTCAGGGGGCTTCTGACGCGCTACGCTGATGTCGATTACCCCAGCTTTTGGGCGAGGGTCGACAAGATTCAACTCTTCAGCGCTGTGATACTCCGTATCGAACTCCCGATCGACATGGCGAATGTAGATGGCCGTGAGAAGGCTGTCGTCGTTCAGGAAGTGTCCGTAGGATTTGCGGATCACTTCGCCAACCTTCTCGATCTTCTCCCCACCCATGCAAAGATGGTTAAACCGGCTATGTTTCCGCAGCATCTCATCCACCGGGCCGGAGTAGACCTTATCGACTCTCCCGAACCGGATGATATTTCCAGTATCAGCCTCAACCAGACAAACGAGCTTGCCAGGTTCGACCCGGTCTCGCCATGTTACACCAGAGCGCAGTGTGTTGAAGTAGGGAGCGTCTAATCCGATGATCGGTTTACGAAATGCCAGCAGTGGCACGTAACGTATGCAACTGTTCAGGTGGAAGTGCGCACCGGCGTCGTGGAGTTTGAGCCGGGTTTCGTTAATCGGGCACTTCGACGCAATGCCACACAGGTCGCAGAGCAACTTCTGTTTGTTCAGGCTAGTGTTCGATTCAATGGTGTAGGAGCCATCTTCAAGACGGCGAACCCAGCGCGTGCGTTTGAGATCCATAATTCTTATTCAAATAGTTTTGTCCGGGGCAACGATAACTGACAAGGCGCACCGATGTTTGCAAATGCCTGTTTTACTTATACCCATTATTCACAGGACCGATCCAATAATTAGATCCCCAGAGAGATCCTACAGAAGATCAAAAGAGATCCCCGATCGTCTCCAGCCGTTGCGGTTACTGGCCTGAGAGGGGGTTACTATCCACTATGGGGAGGAAAGTAACCTCTGTAGAGAGCATATTAACCGCTATGAAGAGCAAAACAACCTCTCTGGAGAGTGGTCGGCATCCACTGTAGTGAGTAGGAGACATTGTCTTAACTGGATAACTCAGTGCCTGTGTTTCTACGTCAGGTAGCTGATATTCATAGAGATGTTGGAAGTTTTGCGTTCAGGCGTGTTTGTTTCGACCACACATTATCCCCAGAAGGGGAGTGATGGCTGGTTATGCAATTACCTGATTTTTATACACAGGCCCGATCCAGTAATTCAGATCCCAAAGAGAACCCAAGAGACCCACAAAGACCCAAAAAGATCCCCGCACCCCGCAAACCGTTGTGCCGCATGGTCTTAGAGGTGATCGATATCCACTATAGAGAGAAGATCAGCCACTATGAAGAGCAAACCAACCACTGTAGAGAGTAGAAAAACCACTATAGGCGGTAGGATAACCGCTGTGATGAGTGCTACTATCCACTGTAATCAGCAAAGGCCACCAAAGCGGTCGAATAAAAAGAGACACTTGGAATGAGCGAAAACGGCAATAAAAACATAGCGATCGTTGAAGCATTCTCAGAAACAGACAAAAAGACAGGCGAAGTTGTTACGTTAGTTCCTAACACCAACAACACAGTTCAGCCCGTTGCTCTGATGCGTCTTGGTCTCTTCGTTCCAACGCTGAAATCGACCGCCAGGGGCAGAAAGGGGCAAATGGTCTCTATGGACGCCTCTGCTGAACTCAAACAGCTGTCTCTGGCCAAAGCTGAAGGGTACGAGGACATAAGGATCTCCGGTGTTCGTCTGGATATGGATAACGACTTCAAAACGTGGGTTGGCATCATCCACGCGTTCGCTAAGCACAAGGTTGTTGGCGACACTGTCACGTTACCGTTCGTCGAGTTCGTCAGGCTCTGTGGTATACCAACGGCCAGATCGTCAGCGAAGTTACGTAAGCGCCTGGACAGTTCTCTAACTCGTATCGCCACAAACACGATCTCATTCCGCAGTAAAGGCTCTGATGAGTATTACGTGACGCACCTTGTGCAGACAGCAAAGTACAGCACCAAGAACGACACGGTCTCTCTGCAGGCTGATCCTAAGATTTTCGAACTCTACCAGTTCGACAAAAAGGTTCTTCTGCAACTCCGGGCAATCAACGAACTCTCCAGAAAAGAATCCGCGCAGGCGCTCTACACCTTCATCGAAAGTTTGCCTCCTGACCCGGCACCAATCTCGTTGGCTCGCTTACGCGCCAGACTTAACTTAACCAGCCGCACCATCACCCAGAACGCGACAGTCAGGAAGGCGATGGAGCAGCTGCGGGAGATCGGCTATCTCGATTACACCGAAGTGAAGCGCGGCAGCTCGGTCTACTTCATCATCCACTATAGGCGGCCGAAATTACGCCCAGCACTGCCACCAACTAAAGCTGCGCCTGAAGAACCAGAAGACATCTTGCCTGGTGATGATCAGGAGGACATTATCGATGTTGTTCCTGAAGAAAAAGAGGGTGAGATGGTCATGTTGAGCAAGGAAGAACTGGCGATTCTCGAAGAGCTGCGCAAGGCAAAGGCTCGCAAATAGCCCAACCACTGTAGAGAGTAGAAAGGCTCACTATCCGCTGTAGTGAGCCTTTTGTTTATCTGAAATCCGCTAACCACTGTAGTGAGTAACAACTACCGAATAGTAACCACTGTAGGCAGTAGCGCTCAAATAACGAAATAAATGTTAGTGGTTACAAACCTAGATGAAACAAGGGCTGCGAGGTTAGTGGTCACTGGGTGACTTGTTAAATCCACTCTCTATAGTGGTTATCGTTGCTCCCTTCGCTATTGGCTATCCACTGTGGAGAGCAGAACCGGTTGGCTGGATTTACTATCCACTGTGGAGA
>OGSM01000042.1_pt1 | contig 91371 bp, 79 predicted proteins | sample 1573871 | NCBI WGS metagenome assembly OGSM01 (sample SAMN03295848, study PRJEB24534) | human gut metagenome | isolation source: fecal sample 1 from infant 7 | host: Homo sapiens | place: USA: Pittsburgh, PA | collected 2014-07
GGCTGTTCGATATCTTGTGGGTTGTATGTCTTTTCCATTATTTCCAGGTTGCCGTATTCAGGTTAAAACCAGCCACGCGGTAAGCTTTGTAGCGATCGCGTGCCGATTGTTTCAAAGAATCTTCGTAAGGGACGAAGTCTATCACTTCTGTGAAAGCGGTGGCAAAATCTGCAAAGCCAACGCGCAAACTGATAAGCAGGTCGCGCGGGCTGCTGTTGCGTTTCTCCGGCCAGGCAATTTCTACCGGTGCGCCGCCTCTGGGGCCTTCACCTGCCAGATTATGCGGAACAAAGCTTTCTGCCGGTCTTGCCCACAGGGCTTCATCCAGTCGAAGAGCCTGCTTTTCGTTTTCGCAGGCGATCAGCACGCGCTTGCCAGCACGCCAACGTTCTGCGGCAATTTCACACACCAACTGCTCGACGGCGCTTAAGCCATCGTGTTGCGTGTCATTGTCCAGAAGATAGAAAGTTGCGTTTCTCATATATGGGGCTTCTTCTGGTGAATTTAAATGCGTTGCCATGATGCACAACCGTAGGCCGGATGGCGTTGCGCTTATCCGGCCTACGGGTCTTATTGCTTGTGCTTACCGCCTTACTCTTCGCCGTTAAAACCGGCACGATTGAGCAAGAATTGCGACAGCAGCGCCACCGGACGACCGGTTGCGCCTTTGGCTTTCCCTGAACGCCATGCGGTACCGGCGATATCGAGGTGCGCCCAGTTGTACTTACGGGTAAAGCGTGACAGGAAGCAGCCCGCGGTAATGGCGCCGCCAGGACGTCCGCCGATGTTCGCCATATCCGCAAAGTTGGACTCTAGCTGCTCCTGGTATTCATCACCTAGCGGCAAACGCCACGCGCGGTCGCCAGCCTGTTCGGACGCACCGATCAGCTCATGCGCCAGCGGGTTGTGGTTCGACATCAGGCCGGTGATGTGATGGCCCAGCGCAATCACGCACGCGCCGGTCAGGGTTGCGACGTCAATCACCGCTTCTGGCTCAAAGCGCTCGACGTAGGTTAATACGTCGCACAGGACCAGACGGCCTTCGGCATCGGTATTGAGTACTTCAACGGTCTGACCAGACATGGTGGTCAGCACGTCGCCTGGACGATACGCACGGCCACCCGGCATGTTTTCGCAGCCTGCCAGCACGCCGACGACATTGATTGGCAGCTGAAGCTCGGCCACCATGCGCATCACGCCATATACCGCTGCCGCGCCGCACATGTCGTATTTCATCTCATCCATGCCTTCGGCTGGTTTGATGGAGATACCGCCGGAGTCAAAGGTTAACCCTTTACCGACCAGCACGATCGGACGCGCGTCTTCGGATGGATTGCCTTTGTACTCGATGACCGACATCAGCGACTCATTCTGCGAGCCGTGACCGACGGCCAGATAAGAGTGCATGCCCAGCTCTTTCATCTGCTGCTCGCCGATCACGCGGGTTACAACATTTTTGCTGTAGCTGTCTGCCAGCTGGCGCGCCTGAGAGGCGAGGTAGGCGGCGTTACAGATGTTCGGCGGCATGTTGCCGAGATCTTTTGCTGCTTTAATGCCGGCGGCGATCGCCAGACCGTGCTGGATCGCACGTTCACCGCTGGTCAGTTCCCGGCGGGTCGGTACGTTGAAGACCATTTTACGCAGCGGGCGACGCGGCTCGCTTTTGTTGGTCTTCAGTTGATCAAAGCTGTACAGCGTTTCCTGTGCTGTCTCAACGGCCTGACGCACTTTCCAGTAGTTATTGCGCCCTTTGACGTGCAGCTCAGTCAGGAAGCAGACGGCTTCCATTGAGCCAGTATCATTCAGCGTATTGATGGTTTTCTGAATGACCTGCTTGTACTGGCGCTCATCAAGCTCGCGCTCTTTGCCACAACCAATGAGGAGAATTCGCTCAGACAGAACGTTAGGAACATGGTGCAGCAACAGGGTTTGACCTGGTTTGCCTTCCAGTTCGCCACGACGCAGCAGTGCGCTGATGTACCCGTCGCTGATCTTGTCGAGCTGCTCTGCAATCGGAGAGAGACGGCGTGGTTCAAAGACACCCACGACGATGCACGCACTCCGCTGTTTCTCCGGGCTACCGCTTTTTACACTGAACTCCATGCACTACGCTCCTGAATCTTAAAGACAACGGCGGTGGCTACGGATAGAATTGCAAGCTTTCGTAACTCATACCCGCTGTTGCGGTGACTTCGTGTTAATCTTAACGTTATTACGGCATTGGCACGTCAGAACAATTTCTGAGAGGTGGATCCGTTGAGTATAATGATCTTAGCGACGATTTCGACGACTCAAGAGAATAAATGACGTTTAAGCCATGAAACAAGCTAAATTCCGGCAAAAGACGGGTTTTTACGGGCGTATTTAAAGTGATAATCATAAGATATCTGGTTCGGGAAACGCTCAAAAGCCAACTTGCGATCCTATTCATCCTGCTTTTGATCTTCTTTTGTCAAAAGTTAGTCAGGATCCTTGGTGCGGCGGTTGACGGTGATATCCCGGCGAATCTGGTGCTCTCGCTGCTGGGGCTGGGCGTGCCAGAAATGGCGCAACTTATCTTGCCATTAAGCCTGTTCCTCGGGCTGCTGATGACGCTGGGCAAACTGTATACCGAAAGTGAAATTACGGTCATGCACGCCTGCGGGCTGAGCAAGGCTGTCTTAGTGAAAGCGGCGATGGTGCTGGCGCTGTTTACCAGTATTATTGCGGCGGTCAACGTGATGTGGGCCGGACCGTGGTCCTCCAGACATCAGGACGAAGTCCTGGCGGAGGCGAAAGCGAACCCCGGTATGGCGGCGCTTGCTCAGGGGCAATTCCAGCAGGCAACTAACGGCGGCTCGGTGCTGTTTATCGAAAGCGTTGACGGCAGTAACTTCAACGATGTGTTCCTCGCGCAAATCCGCCCGAAAGGTAACGCCCGTCCTTCGGTGGTGGTAGCGGACTCCGGTCATCTTACCCAATTGCGCGATGGCTCTCAGGTCGTGACGCTGAACCAGGGGACGCGTTTTGAAGGGACCGCGCTGCTGCGCGATTTCCGCATTACCGACTTCCAGAATTATCAGGCGATTATCGGTCATCAGGCCGTGGCGCTGGATCCAAACGATACCGACCAGATGACCATGCGTACGCTATGGACGACCGACACCGATCGCGCCCGTGCGGAGCTGACCTGGCGTATCACGTTAGTATTCACCGTATTTATGATGGCGCTGATGGTTGTACCGCTGAGCGTGGTTAACCCGCGTCAGGGTCGCGTACTGTCCATGCTGCCAGCAATGCTGCTTTATTTGCTGTTCTTCCTGGTTCAGACATCGCTGAAGTCGAACGGCGGCAAAGGTAAGCTGGATCCGGTGTTCTGGATGTGGACGGTTAACCTGGCGTATCTGGCGCTGGCGATTGTGCTTAACCTCTGGGATACGGTGCCGATGCGCCGCTTACGTGCCCGTTTTATGCGTAAAGGAGCGGTATAATGCAGCCTTTTGGTGTACTTGACCGCTATATCGGTAAAACCATTTTCACCACCATCATGATGACGTTGTTCATGCTGGTGTCGCTCTCCGGGATCATCAAGTTTGTCGACCAGCTGAAAAAAGCCGGGCAGGGGAGCTACGATGCGATGGGCGCCGGGCTGTATACCCTGCTCAGCGCGCCGAAAGATATCCAGATCTTCTTCCCGATGGCGGCGCTGCTGGGTGCTTTGCTGGGGCTGGGCATGCTGGCGCAGCGCAGTGAACTGGTGGTCATGCAGGCTTCTGGCTTTACCCGTATGCAGGTGGCGTTGTCGGTGATGAAAACCGCGATTCCGCTGGTGCTGCTGACGATGGCCATCGGCGAATGGGTGGCGCCGCAGGGCGAACAGATGGCGCGTAACTACCGTGCGCAGCAGATGTACGGCGGCTCGCTGCTCTCTACCCAGCAAGGTTTGTGGGCGAAAGATGGCGACAGCTTTGTCTACATCGAGCGGGTGAAAGGTGACGCCGAGTTAGGCGGAATTAGCATCTACTCCTTTAACGACAAGCGCCGTTTGCAGTCCGTCCGCTATGCCGCAAGTGCGACGTTTGACCCGGAGCAGAAGGTCTGGCGTTTGTCGCAGGTGGATGAATCCAACCTGACCGATCCGAAGCAAATCACCGGCTCGCAGACGGTGAGCGGCACATGGAAAACCAACCTTACACCCGACAAGCTCGGCGTCGTGGCGTTGGATCCTGATGCGCTCTCGATTAGTGGTCTGCATAACTACGTGAAGTACCTGAAGTCGAGCGGCCAGGACGCTGGACGCTACCAGCTCAATATGTGGAGCAAAGTCTTCCAGCCGCTGTCTGTGGCGGTAATGATGCTGATGGCGCTGTCGTTTATCTTTGGTCCGCTGCGTAGCGTCCCGATGGGCGTGCGCGTGGTGACAGGGATTAGCTTCGGCTTTGTGTTCTATGTGCTGGACCAAATCTTTGGCCCGCTGACGCTGGTGTACGGCATTCCGCCGATTATCGGCGCGTTGCTGCCAAGCGCCAGCTTCTTCCTGATAAGCCTGTGGCTGATGCTGCGTAAGTCCTGATATTCGCCCCTCCCGCTGTGCGGGAGGGGCGCCTTCCTGCTAGCGTTTTCTCCCGCCCATCAAACTCCCCAACATGCCGCGGATTATCTGATTGGTGACCTGTCGCGCCGCGCTTTTCGCCACGCTTTGTACCACGCCATCGCGCTTGCCGCCGCGTGGTCCGGTGCTGCCAAACAGAATATCCTTCAATCCACCGAGAATACCGCCGTCCACATCGATCGCTTTACCGTTGGCGGGAGGTGTATTTTGCTGCTCGGTGCTGGACTGCACGCCTTGCTGTAAACGCTCATAGGCGGACTCGCGGTCGACCTGTTCTTCATATTTACCGTACAGCGAGGAGTGATTAATCAGCCCGTTACGCTCGTCATCCGTCACCGGTCCCATCCGCGAGCACGGCGCAATCACCATTGCTCGTTCAACCACAGACGGGCTGCCTTTAGCGTCCAGAAACGACACCAGCGCCTCGCCGGTTCCCAGTTCCTGAATGGCTTTTTCGGTATCAAATGCCGGGTTGGCGCGCATGGTTTGCGCGGCGGTTTTCACCGCTTTCTGATCCTTCGGTGTAAACGCGCGCAGGGCGTGCTGCACGCGGTTCCCCAACTGACCGAGCACGTTGTCTGGAATATCTGACGGGTTTTGCGAGACGAACCACACGCCGACCCCTTTCGAGCGGATCAGGCGGATCACCTGTTCGATTTTATCCAGCAGTACCTGCGGGGCGTCGTTGAACAGCAGGTGAGCTTCATCGAAGAAGAACACCAGTTTTGGCTTCTCCAGATCGCCTGCTTCCGGCAGCTGTTCGTACAGTTCGGAGAGCATCCACAGCAGGCTGGCGGCGTACAGTTTGGGCATCTGGTAGAGCTTCTCTGCGCTGAGGATGTTGATCATCCCTTTGCCGCTGGCGTCAGTTCGCATCCAGTCTTTGATGTCCAGCATCGGTTCGCCAAAGAAGTGCGCCGCCCCCTGTTGCTCCAGCGACAGCAGTCCACGCTGGATTGCCCCGACCGAGGCGCTGCTGATATTGCCATACTGATTCTGGAAGGATTTGGCGTTATCGCCGATGTACTGGGTAATGGCTCGCAGGTCTTTGAAATCGAGCAGCAGCAGACCCTGGTCATCAGCAATGCGGAAGATAATATCCAGCACGCCGGACTGTACGTCGTTGAGGTTCAGCAAACGGGCCAGCAGCAGCGGGCCGAGGTCAGATACCGTGGCCCGCACGGGGTGACCTTTTTCGCCGAAGATATCCCACACCGTGACCGGATTAGCATGCGGTTGCCAGTCGGTAATGCCGATATTTTTCAGGCGGGCGAGCAGCTTTTCAGAGGCCTGCCCTTCCTCGGCCACGCCGGTTAAGTCGCCTTTCACATCGGCCATAAATACCGGTACGCCAATTTCAGACAGCGATTCGGCCAGCTTCTGTAGCGTGACGGTTTTACCGGTCCCGGTCGCGCCGGTAATCAGTCCGTGACGGTTGGCCATGCCTGGCAGTAAAAACAGTTCGGTGTCCGGCGTGCGGGCAATTAGCAGGGGTGTGCTCATTGAGATTTCCTCCATTTATCTTGCCTGGAGTATAGGCAATGTCCATCAAAGAGAGTATACGATGGCCGGAGAAAATGACTTAAAGCGTATTGCCGTGATAAATCTGGTACCCCAAATCCACAGTGTTGTGGTTATGGTCGTTGTTCTTGATTTTGCTCAGCAACATCTGCGCTGCCATGCGGCCAATGTCAAAACGCGGGGTGATCACGCTGGCGAGGCTTGGGATCATCTGCCTGCCCATTTCCAGCCCGTGGAAACCGGCAATCGAGATCTGTTCCGGAACGGCCAGATCGCGCTCGCGGCACAGCAGCAGCGCGCCCATCGCAATATCGTCGTTGGTGCAAAAAACGCCGTCTAAATCCGGATGCGCGGCGAGCGCGTCCCGCATCATCTGAGTGCCGAGATGGATGGACGAAATAGAACGCGGATTGACGCGCAGCGGCACCAGACCCCGGCGCGTCATGGCATCGCAATAGCCGCGATAGCGCTGTTCATCGCGGACGTCGTCTTTCGAACCGAGATAGAGGATTTTGCGCCGCTGGCGTTTATCCAGCATGGTGCTGACCATATCAAATGCCGCCTGACGGTTATCGAAGCCTACTTCCATGTCCAGACGATCGCCCTGAATATCCATCAGCTCCACCACCGGAATGTTGGCTGAACGCAAAAACTTCACCGTGCGCAGGGTGTGATATTTCTCGGACAGGATAATGCCGTCGATATTGTATGACAGCAGATTGATCACCGACTCTTCCTCGGATTCCCGGTCGTAATTGTAGTTGGCGATCAGCGTCTGATAGTTATGGTCCGAGGTGACCGACTCAATGCCTGCCAGAATGTCTGCGAACAGCTGGTTTTGAAACGAGGGGATCAGCACGCCAAGCGTATAGCTTTGCGCATTCAACAGCATCGCGGGCGCGCGGTTGGGGATGTAATTAATCTCCTCCATAATCTGCGCGATGCGTTCACCGGTTTCCTTTGCGACCTTTTTTGGCGAGCGAATGTAGCGGCTCACCGTCATTTTGGTCACGCCCGCCAGCGTGGCGATGTCTTGCAAAGAAATTCTGTGGTTCCTCATTTTCTCTCCAGTGCCGGGGAGCGCGGATCTGTGCTCCCCGGTGATGACCGTCTTAATGCAGAATGGCGTTCAGCGCCAGAACCCCCAACAGCCCCATAATGGAAATCAGCGTCTCCATTACCGTCCAGGTACGCAACGTTTCCCCGACGCTGAGATTAAAATAGCCTTTAAACAGCCAGAATCCCGGATCGTTAACGTGGGAGGCAATCACGCTGCCCGCGCCGGTAGCCAGCACCATCAGCGCCGGGTCGGCGTGAGTGACGTTAATAATCGGCAGTACCACGCCTGCGGTGGTGATCGCCGCCACGGTGGCTGAACCGAGCGCGATACGCAGCAAGGCGGCGACCGTCCAGCACATCAGCAGCGGAGAAAGCGATGTGCCGGTCATCAGGTGCGAGATATATTGCCCCACGCCGCTGTCGACCAGAACCTGCTTAAACGCGCCGCCCCCGGCGATGATAAACACAATCATCGCAATCGCACCGATAGAGTCGCCAATAATATCCATAATTTGCTCGATCGTACGTCCGTTACGCCGACCAAGGGTAAAAATGGCGAGCACGATAGCGATAAATAACGCGACGGCAGGGTTACCGATAAACTCAAAGAACACCCGTACGCTGTTGGTTTTCGGCAGCGTGATTTCGCACACTGCGGCGACCGCCATCAGTATGACCGGGATTACTGCGGCAAAGATACTGTTCCAGAACGACGGCATCTCTTCTTCGGTGAACAGATGCGGGTTGAATAACCCTTCCGGCGGCGCTTTCTCAAAGCGGGTCAGTAGCTTAGAAAACAGCGGCCCGGCAACAATCACCGTCGGGATAGTAATAATAAAGCCGTACAGCAGGGTGGTGCCGAGATTAGCCTCGAAAATGGTGGCAATCGCGGTCGGCCCCGGATGCGGCGGCAGAAAACAGTGGGTCACGGACAGCGCAGCTACCATCGGGACGCCAACGTACAGCAGCGGCAGGCCGGAAGAGGCCACCACCGTAAACACCAACGGCAGCAGCAGAACAAAGCCGACTTCGAAAAACATCGCCAGACCCACCACCAGACCGGTGATCACCAGCGCCCACTGCACGCGTTTTTTACCAAACGTGCCAATCAGCGTGGTGGCGATGCGCTGAGCCGCGCCGGTATCGGAAATCAGCTTACCGAGCATTGCGCCGAAGCCAAGGATCATCGCCAGACCGCCGAGCGTCCCGCCGATCCCATTTTGTATTGAGTGCAAAACGGCCTGGGCATCCATCCCTTCGGCAAAACCGACGACCGCCGCCACCAGGACCAGAGCAATAAAGCCGTTAACTTTAAAACCAATCATCAGGACCAGGAGCAGCGCGACGCCTGCCGCAATTATTATTAATGGCATAATCGTTTCTCTTATATCCCCGTCATACTGCAAGTTGCAGGTGTGTTGGCTACGCTCACTCACCCGAATCACTTACTCAAGTAAGCTCATCGGGTTCATTCACTTGCCGCCGTCCTGCAACTCGAATTATTTAGGGGTGGCCAAAAATGCAGCGCCTGGGCGCTGCGTGATGTTGCGTTGTGTTGTATCAGACGGCGACCAGCATGCCGCCATCGACAAACAACAGGTGCCCGTTAACAAAATCGGATGCTTTGGAAGAGAGGAAGACCGCCGCGCCAATCAGCTCCTGCGGATCGCCCCAGCGCGCGGCTGGCGTACGTTTGCACAGCCAGGCGGTGAAGGCTTCATCCTCGACCAGCGCTTTGGTCATCTCGGTTTTGAAGTAGCCCGGTGCGATACCGTTGACCTGGATATTGTGGCGCGCCAGCTCAACGCACATACCGCGGGTGAGCATTTTCACCGCGCCTTTCGAGGCGGCATACGGCGTGATGGTGTCGCGGCCCAGTTCGCTCTGCATGGAGCAGATGTTGATGACCTTCCCGGCCTGACGTTCCACCATGCGACGCGTTACTGCCTGCGAGACCAGGAACACCGCCGTCTGGTTAACGGCAATCACATCGTTCCAGTCCTGCTCCGGGAACTCGGTAAACGGATGGCGGCGCTGAATACCGGCGTTATTCACCAGCACATCGATTGGGCCAATGTCTTTTTCGATATGGTCGATGGCGGCATCAATGTCCTGTTTCTGCGTAACATTAAACGGCGCAGCAACGGCGCGGATCCCTTCCTGTTGCAGTTTGGCGACGGCAGCCTCCGCGCGCTCCGGCGTAATATCATTGACGATAATCTGCGCGCCATATTTACCCAGCCCGGTCGCCAGTAAATAACCAATACCCTGGGCCGAACCGGTGATCAGAATATTTTTGCCATCCAGTGAAAAAAGATCGTTCATTATGTTCTTCCTTATTTTGTTTCAGCAAAAACGAGCTGGACTTTCGCCGCCTGGGTTTTATCCCCGGCAAAGATCAGCGCCTGTTCAAGCTCGGTAAACGGATATTCAGCGCTGAGTAACGGCAGTGGATCGATAACGTTATTCGCCAGCCACGACACCGCGGTGTTGAACTCGGTGGTAAAGCGGAACGAGCCTTTGAGCGCGATCTCTTTGCCGATCAGCATCATCATCGGGAAGTCCGGCACCGCACCGCCCATGCCGACCTGCACCATCACGCCTTTCGCGCGGGTGACTTCCAGGCAGGTGGTGATTGAGGACGGATGACCAGAGACTTCGAAGCTGACGTCGAAGTAGCCTTTTTCTTTTTTCCACTCATCGAGCGAGTCCTGCTGCGGGTTAATCAGCGTGTCAGCACCCATCTGCTGGGCCAGCGACAGCGAGCGCGGGCTGATATCAGCACAGACAATTTCTGCTGCGCCGAGCGTTTTCACCGCGCTGACGATCAGGCAGCCGATAGGCCCCACGCCGGAGATAAACACGCGTTTTCCCTGCAGGTCTCCTGCTTCATGCGCGGCGTGGATCGCGACTGCCAGCGGTTCGGCAAAGGCCATGACTTTTTCATCGGCGTGCTGGGGGTAGGGGATGCACTGCGCGGTATCGACGGTTTTAAATCGGGTAAAGCCGCCGTCAACGTGGGGAAAATACATGGCGCTGCCAAAAAAGCGCATTTCCGTGCACTGGTTTTCGTCGTGCTGCAGACAGTATTTACAGTGGCCACAGGGTTTCGACGGATTAATAGCCACCGACTGACCTTCATGTAATTCTTTTGAGTCGCTGTGCACCACTTTACCAATAACTTCATGGCCTAAAATCATCGGTGCTTTAACGGTAAAATTACCGACTTTTCCTTCCTGATAATAATGTAAGTCGGAACCACAAATTCCGCCGCGGGTAATTTGCACCAGCGTTCCTTTATTATTCCATTCAATATTTTGGTCGGTAATGGCAACAGTTTTCTTACCCGCGACAACGCAGGATTGGGTTTTGACTTGCATAAATGCCTCACTGGTCAGGTAGTAACCTCGGCAGCATTTAAACGGTTTTGATTGTTATTATTTGTGATAAAGATCACGCTGGAAAATTGTTACACTACAATGTTACGCATAACGTGATGCGCCTTGTAAATCTGCTCAGCCACGCCGAAAAAAGGTGAATTCTGCAATGTGGAAGGCGTAGTATCGCGCCATGGAATATGAATCTGGAGTTTTTTCAATGGCCGGGGAAAGTTATATTTTGATGGGCGTTTCGGGTAGCGGTAAATCTTTAATTGGCAGCAAAATTGCTGCAGTATTATCGGCCAAATTCATTGATGGTGACGATCTCCATCCGGCCAAAAATATTGATAAAATGTCTGAAGGTATTCCATTAACCGATGAAGACCGACTACCGTGGTTAGCGCGATTAAATGACGCTTCATACAGTTTATATAAAAAGAATGAGACCGGGTTTATTGTCTGCTCGTCATTAAAAAAACAGTATCGCGATATATTGCGGCAGGGCAGTCCGAATGTGCATTTTTTGTGGCTGGACGGCGATTACGAGACCATTCTGGCGCGCATGCAGCGCCGGGCAGGGCATTTTATGCCGGTGGGATTACTCAAAAGCCAGTTCGATGCGCTGGAGTGCCCGCAGGAGGACGAACGTGATATTGCCCGCATCGACGTGAACCATGACATTGAGCATGTGACGGAACAGTGCCGCCAGGCGGTGCTCGCGTTTCGTAACGGGCAATAAGCCCAGCCCCTTGCGGGACTGAGCCTTGCATCAGAAGTCGGCTTTCAGCACCACGCGGTAGCGGGCTTTGCCGTCACGCACGTGCTGGATAGCGTCGTTAATTTGCGACATCGGGTACAGTTCGGTGGTGGGCGACACCTTGCTGCGTCCGGCAAACTTCATCAGCTTGCGCAGTTCGAACGGCGTACCGGTTGCCGAACCGGAGATGCTGCGATCGCCGGCAATTAAGGTGAACGCTGGCACCGGCAGCGGCTTCAGCACCGCGCCGACGGTATGGAAGTTACCGCCGTAGGCCAGCGCTTCAAAATAAGGCTGCCAGTCGAGATCGACGTTAACCGTGTTAATAATGAGATCGAACTGGCCCGCCAGCGCTTTTAGAGCATCCGGATCGCGGCTGTTAACCACCTTATCCGCCCCCATCGCCAGCACTTCCTGCTCTTTCGCCGGATTGGAGCTGAACGCGGTCACTTCGCACCCCATCGCGTGTAACAGCTTAATGGCGATATGCCCCAGGCCGCCGATGCCGATCACCCCAACGCGGCTGGTGGCGGTGATATGGTGCATCAGCAGCGGTTTGAACACCGTGATACCGCCGCACAACAAGGGACCCGCCGCCGCCAGATCGATGCTCTCCGGCAGCGGGATCACCCACTGCCAGTCGGCCCGCAGCTTCTCGGCAAAGCCACCGCGATTGAGAATAGTGGGAACGGAACCTTCCAGACAGTTAATCTGATTGCCGCTGATACAGGCATCGCAATGCCCGCAGCTGCGCGCCGTCCAGCCAATGCCGACTCGCTGACCAACCTTCAGACCTTTATCTTGCGCCGCGCTGCCGAGCGCCGCCACGCGACCAATCACCTCATGCCCGGCCACCAGTGGATACTGAGAGAACCCCCATTCGTTGTCGATCATCGACAAATCGGAATGGCAGATACCGCAGTAATCGACCTGGACTTCGACATCTTCCGGCTTAAGCTCGCCCGCATCATATTCATAGAGTTCGAGTTCGCTGCCCGCCGCTTTTGCGGCGTAGCTTTTTATCATCGACATCGTGTTTCCCTCAGTGTGGTGTTGAACTGGAAGTGTAGAGCATGGGGAAACGGGACGCTTCGCAGAAGGGGGGATTAATAAGGGGACAAACTGTGACGATGGTTACAGGTGAGAAAGGTAATGCTGAAATTTTCAACACTTAGCGAGTCAGACACACGCTGGTGCTTGCATGGCGGCGCATGACAGGTATAATCCACAACGTTTTCCGCATCCCTTCCGTGCCGGAGTGGCGAAATCGGTAGACGCAGTTGATTCAAAATCAACCGTAGAAATACGTGCCGGTTCGAGTCCGGCCTTCGGCACCATTTGTACTTCCAAGACCATCCGAGAAAGTCCAATTATCCCTTAAAAATCAATGCTTGCAGCGATTTTTACGTCCTGAGTTGTCCGAGGTTGTCCGTTGAAATCCGGATGTCATTGGGGGCATAATTGGGGGCATCTTAACTTCGATTAGAAATGTGCCCCCAAATGAAGCTCAACGCCAGACAGGTCGAGACCGCAAAGCCAAAAGACAAAACCTATAAAATGGCCGATGGTGGCGGTTTGTATCTCGAGGTTTCGGCCAAGGGTTCTAAATACTGGCGCATGAAATACAGACGGCCCAATGACAAAAAAGAGGATCGCCTCGCTTTTGGTGTTTGGCCTACGGTGACGCTTGCTCAGGCAAGAGCAAAACGCGATGAAGCTAAAAAGCTCTTAGTGCAGGGTATAGACCCCAAAGCCGAACAGAAAGAAGCTCAGGCCGAGAATTCGGGGGCATATACTTTCGAAACTATCGCTCGTGAATGGCATGCCAGTAATAAGCGCTGGAGCGAAGACCATCGATCGCGCGTTCTTCGCTATCTTGAGCTTTATATTTTCCCTTATATCGGTTCGTCCGACATTCGCCAACTCAAAACCAGTCACCTGTTAGCCCCGATTAAAAAAGTTGATGCCAGTGGTAAACATGATGTCGCTCAGCGCCTACAACAGCGCGTCACGGCCATTATGCGTTATGCCGTACAGAACGATTACATCGACTCAAATCCAGCAAGTGATATGGCCGGTGCGCTATCGACAACCAAAGCGCGACATTACCCCGCTTTACCTTCAAGCCGGTTCCCTGAGTTTCTTGCTCGTCTTGCTGCATATCGCGGTCGGGTAATGACGCGGATCGCGGTCGAGCTTTCCTTACTAACTTTTGTGCGTTCCAGTGAGTTACGTTTTGCGCGTTGGGATGAGTTCGACTTCGATAAATCTCTCTGGCGAGTACCTGCAAAACGAGAGGAAATTAAGGGTGTGCGTTACTCGTACCGTGGCATGAAGATGAAAGAGGAGCATATCGTTCCGCTTAGTCGACAGGCGATGATTTTGTTAGACCAGTTAAAGCAGATTAGTGGTGATAAAGAGCTGCTTTTTCCCGGTGATCATGACGCAACTAAGGTTATGAGTGAAAACACGGTAAACAGCGCTTTACGTGCAATGGGTTATGACACGAAAACTGAAGTCTGCGGGCATGGTTTTAGGACGATGGCTCGTGGTGCATTGGGTGAGTCAGGGTTATGGAGTGACGATGCCATTGAACGACAGCTAAGCCATACAGAACGTAATAATGTGCGTGCTGCATACATTCACACATCTGAGCATTTGGATGAACGTCGATTGATGGTTCAGTGGTGGGCTGATTATTTGGAAGCAAATAATACACATGTTATTACTCCATATGATTTCGCAAAAAATAATTATTAGTTGGCTCTTATGAGAGCCAACTATAATGTAATTGTTGGGATTCTAGCGTAAGTTTCTTTGAATAGAACGTTTGAGATTATTCATCCATCGGTCATTGGGCCGATTTTTTAATTCAGATTCTAACCATTTCATGCTTAGCTCTAAATACCCTCTTTTTCTAGATACGTCAGGATATTTTGACTTGAATTTGATGGACTGCTCAGCAAAAATCCTAGCGTGATAAATTTTTCTGTAATCATCATTATAACAACGTTGTAATATTTCCATGCTTTCTTCCAATGTTGATAACACCTCGGGAGAATTAGGTTTATCATAGTTTGCATTGAACAGTATTACAGCATAAGTATTTCTGATTGTTGGATTGTTGTTGCCAGTGATTGATTTGGCTTCATCAATCCATATGAACGCTAACTCATATTTTTTTTTGTGAGCTAAATATAATGCTCCTTGTTGTTTTAATGAGTGTGTTCTGTCACGAGTGAAAGCGTCCTCATAGAAAGATAATCCTCTCTCCCAATCAGGAAATGCACGCCCCATTAATTTTGCATCATAAGCGTATCGTTTAAAAATATCATATCTACTTATTCTGGCTGGAGAGACTTCTTGATGGAAAGTCTCTAACATTTTGGCCATATCTTTATGGTAGGTTTTCTTCATTACTATTTCTGACACTGTTCTTGAGCGCGGAACAAAATACGCTTGGTTATCCTCGCTTAACTGCCCTTCGTATGGATATAAAAATGTATCCATATTAGATAACATGTTAAATGCCTTTAAGGCGTCGTAATTATAATCTCTCAGATATGCAGCGGCGATATCAACCGAGATAGGAATTCGGCAACTGTATAAATAACATGCTAATAATAACAAGTCGTGCTCTGGTGCGGCGGTTTCTTTAAATGCTTTGAGTGCTTCTACAAATCTATCTGCTAATGCGTTGTCTTTAATGATGTGTGTCATAACCTCAAGAAAGCTTGGTTCAATATCCATATCTCCTTCACTATGAGAAAATGAATCATTTTGCTTGTTAATACCTTGAGGAATGCTATCTATAATCGATTGTATATCGAAATCATTTAAGCCAGAGACATCTAGAATATTAAATTGTTGAGAGGTAAATCGATATGAAACAGTGTCATAAATGAAATCCCTTTCAGCAGCTATTATTTTAATATTAGGGAGTTTCACTAGAGTTTGTATTGCTTCAGAAGAATCTACAGCATTATCAATAAATACATAAACCTTCTCATTTGAACTTTTAATCTCTCTAGAAAGTAATTGTGCTTTTTCTGGTGTAATCTCATTAATATATAAAACTGAGCCAAGTTCTTTTGCTTCAACAGATAATTGTTTCAGTAATGTTGACTTGCCAGTTAAAGGTGCTCCAATAATTAATACGTGCTTGGGTTTAAATGATTCGTTTTTTGTTCTTTGCAAATGGGTTGTTTTATGGATTTTATTTGTAAAAATATCATACCATATTGGCTCTGCACCTAAGAAGAACTCTGAGAGAGAACGTACAGGTACTGAGGACAGTGTTGGTATTTTGTATTCTTCAAACTTACTTTCAATTGTGTTATTCTGAGGGCTTGATTTATTATCGATTTTAATTTTTGAAATATACTTAAGTAGTTCCTTTGTTTCTCCAATTATTATTTGAAAACCTAACGAGGAATAGTACTCTCTAGCTTCTTCATCATCTTCTCTTAATACGATCCAGGCATCAGCTCTTTGCCTGCCTTTATTAGACGTGTTTGATAAAGCTTGTAATACTCCTGCATCTTGGACTCTATAACCCCAATATAGAGTTGGTGAGGTTTGAATTTTACCTACGTAGGTGAACCACCTATCTTTATCTCGTTCAAAACTAGAAGAGATTTCTAATGGTGAAAAAGCAAACTCTGAACCAGGGTATGCCACGCAGCCATGAAGCCCTATATAATCAATAGCTTCACCGTTGCTTATCGCTGGGCCCCTCAATTGGATGTCGTTTATATAATATTTACTACTGTCCTTGAAAATTTTGAAAATTAAGTCATCGATGTTGGTTGTAAAAATGGATTTTATTTTAATACTTTCAAGGGATTTGTAAAGCTCATCAAATTCTGTGACTGTAAAACGATTTATGAAAAAGTCTTTAAGTTCTTTTTTAGAGGAGCTACTTAATATTTGACAAAGCTGAGGGAGATCTAGAGATGATGGTTTTTTTCGTTTGAAATGATCAAGTAATTCATCTTTTAAATTATCTCCAACTGGAAGCTTTCCACTTTTTGAGCTTGCTTCTACTGAAAACCCAGCACCAAGGAATAAATTAATACCACTTTTCAAGTGGTGTTCAAACAAAGGTTGGTTGTCAATTATCATAGTTTTCCCATCTATGCATGTTTATGTTGATCTATCTGAATTATGCTTATAAACGGACTTGATGCAATATCAATTCTTGCGTTCAGCCCTAATACTTTGATGAGTGTATCAAATCATAACATCATGGTTAGTTACCTTCATTTAAGTGCCGTACTTGCTGCAAATTTTATGAAGTCAACACGCTTTTATTATGAGAACGAATTTAACAATGCTGGCGCGCAATGCTCTCCCCGCCACGCCTGCCCGCTTCCTGGGGCGCTTTTAATGCAGGTGCATGAAGGGACTCAGGCCGCGCCAGTGCTGGTGCGGCGGGGTGTGGAAAATTCAGGGTTTTGCATGCAAAGCCATGCAGCGTAGGCATGCATGGCTATTTTTATTAAAAAGACGGGTATTTTCGGGGCGTTTTATGCGGATTTTTTGCGGGTCTGCGCGGCCTGTCGGCGCATGAAAATCTGACTCTGTTCATGCGTATATTTTGCCCGGTTGTCGTCTCTCGATGCTCTGTCAGGCCGGAAACCGATGGTTGTCAGAATGTCGCGATCTTCCTCTGCGTAATCAATATTTCCTCCGCGGGTTACATAAACGGACAGCGCTTCGCGAACACTGGCAGCCGCCCGGTCGAGAGCCCGTTCTCTGACGATGTCAGGTTGTTCGCTGAGATGCATTAATTCCGGTGCCAGTGCGGCGGCCAGCGCATCGCCGCTTACCTGCATAAAGGTGTGGAGCTGACGCCGGATACTGATACGCTGCACGGCCTCATGTGACCGGATGTACTGCCCGGCCGACTGATTTACCGCCCATTTTTTCAGGTCAATATCATCCCGCAGAGCCTGTGCGCCCTCCGGTTCATAACGGGTGCAGGTCAGCTCCAGCTCTTTCAGCGCCATTTCAGCCCGCGCCAGTGCTGACTTGCTGCTCATCCAGTCCGATTTATTCTTCTGACAGGTTTCAAAGGCCTGTTCCAGTAATGCTCGTGCCATTGTCTTTTCTCCTGAATCAGTGGCGCAGCGATGAGCGGGCGCAGTCCAGAATTCGGGGCGGTGTTTCTGGTACCGTCTGCGGCGGTTCGGGCTTGTCTTCTGCCGGTGGCCGTATCACCTCGTCGATAGACTCGGTGGTGCGAAAGGTTGCGGAGCAAAAGACATTCACGCACTGGAGGTAGCTCTGTTTGACGTTATCCGACAGGTAACGGCTGGTACGGACATGGGCAGCCTGTTTGCAGTACGGACAGCGCATCATGGCTTAACCCCCCGCGATTTTTTCTTCTGTGCCAGCTCTTTAGCCCGCGCCATTCTGAGAACAGGGCTTTTAAAGAGCTTCATGTCCACGCCGGTGAGTGCCGGACGGTGAAGCCCAATTTTTGAAATTACCGGCTCCTGCGCCATGTTGAATGTGTAGTACCTGCTTTGCGCCAGTACATTCTCCCCCAGTTCCTGAATGAGAACGTTGTGAGGGTGTTCTTCTCCTTTCATTTCGAGTTCACGCAGACGTAACGCAAATGCGCGCATCAGTGAGGGAGGGATGTCTTTCATCACGGTCGCCCACTCATTACGGGAGTAGGCAGAGAACACCGTAAAATGCGTGCCGACGTACTTATCTCCTGATGTACAGGCGGACAGCATGGTACTGGCCTTATCATCGTTGAGCTCATCAATCAGGGCGGTGAATTCCTCCGCCAGCTCCCGACCGGCCACTCGCTGACTGTGTTCGGCTTTCAGTTCCGGAGTCATCATGCCGCGCAGTTCGCGAAAACGGGTACGCCAGTTCTGTTCCGCTTCGGCACTTTCGTTCAGCGCATTCTGACGCTCTTTTTCGCTGCGGTTAATGGCGGCATCAATATCATTCAGTTTCAGCATGTTTTCCGTGTGCGCGGATTTGGCCTTGCTGAACGCATCAAGCGCATTATTTATCGTGGCCTCTGCGTTCTGGTTTGCTTTCTCGTTAAGGCTGTCCAGTGCGCTGTCAATGGCCGTGCGGATGTTCTCATCCTGCGTGCTGCCGATGGTTTTCATTACTGCGGTAAACAAATCTGGTTTCATCGTCGGGTTCTCTCTGTGTTTTCAACCTGACGCCATTCTGCCGTCCCTCAGACAACAACTCGATTCATTGCCGTTGTCGCAGACATGGCACAAACAGGACTTAAAAACCCGGCTGGCCAGAGAAAGGTCGCAGGAAAACCCCTCTCTCTGTTTGTTTTTTTACATATAACTGTTCACTACTGTTCACTCAGTATAAAAATATAAGTAAAACAATAAATTAAAGAGTGAACAGTTGAGAGGGAAGTGTTCACCAACTGTTCACTACTGTTCACTCCAGAGAAATTGAGCCTTATCTCATAATTATGTTAATTCCTGTTAATTTCGTAATAACAATAGGTGCAACTAATCAAAGAAAAATTCTGATTTCCATCTGAAGCCATTTAAAGTCATTTAAAGCGATTTGGAGTTTTGCTGCTCACAATTCAGACAGTTTGTGCTGTGCCTCATACAAAATTCGCTTGTTGCATCAGACCAAAATATTCACAAAATAGAGCGCTACCTGATACCGGACGGACACGTCCGGATCTCTGCGGATATTAACGAGGTAGCGTTATGCACACAGTTTCATCAGTACCATCATCCCCCACTGGCACGCACCCGATGCCGATTTCAGCCCCGATTCAGGAGCGTTTTTTACGTCTCCCGGAAGTCATTCATCAGTGCGGCCTGTCCCGCTCCACGCTCTACGATTTAATTGCCCGCAATGCTTTCCCGGGGCAGGTTTCCCTCGGGGGTAAAAATGTCGCCTGGCTACAGTCTGAAATCACGGCGTGGATGGAAGAACGTGTCGCGCACCGCAACCGGAAATACGACGCATGAATCAGAGCCGATTTCACAAAGCCCCTTTTTCTGGCTTGCATCCGTTGTGTGTTTCCTGGTACAGTTTTGTCGCTGTCGCAAAATCGACAGCCGGGCGTGAGAACCCGTGTTACTTATTGGCGACACAGCACGCGCCATGCGTGTTTTTTTACGTCGTTGCTCAGGCACACCTATATTTTGGGCTGTGGTGGTTTCACACCGGCCTGTATCAGATAATGGTGATCCGGGCGGGGCAGCCTTCGGGCTGGCCGGTTTCCAATAAGGCCGGTTTCTCACCCCCGTTCGGGTCACCACCAGTGTGTGAGAACTCCGGTGGTGGCAATAACCGCTACTTATTGGAGGTTGCCCCTATGGCTACGATCCTCACCCCGTCACACCCGCAGTTTGTCTTTGTGTTTGCCGCCGTCCGTCGCGCAGACCGTAAGCCCCGTATCTGTATGCTCCGCACCGTGGCCGGTGACGAGCTGGCCGCCCGCCGCACCCTTGTCCGGGAATACGTGCTTTCCCTTGCCGCCCGTATGCCGGTTGTGGAGGTGTCACATGCATAATAAAAACACCCCTCAGACCATCTCAGCGCGTCGTGATGACCTTAACCCCATGCAGGAACACCTCAGCATAGAGGCGTACCATAAACTCAATCGCGCCAGCGCCGTCTCGCAGTTCATCGGTGGAGATTTGCTGCGCCGTGAACTGAACGGTTTACACCAGCTATACCTGCCGCAGATTTTTAGTTATATCCATGAGGACGTCAGCTACGTCCTGGAAGAGCTGAAAGCCAAAGGCCTGTGCCGTGACTTTCTCGCCACGACGTCGGGAAACGGAGGTGAGCACCATGTTTGATTTCCCTCAGCCGGGTGAAACATATCGCTGTACAGGATTTCCTGATGTGGTGGTGTCGGGCGTGCTGGCCGACGGTATTCCGTGGGATATGCCGTACCGCTGTCCGGGGCTGGTCTGGAATCCGTACCGGCGCACTTACACCATCCTCATTCGTATTATTGCCGGTGGCCGTATGGCAGAAATTCCGCTCGGTCGTTTTTTGCGGGACTTTACCTGTGAGCATCCCGATGTATTTAAGCGCAACCCAGAAAACCGCCACGCCGTATTACGCGAAATAGCGGCCGACCCGGCATTACAACAATACCGGGCGCGGAATATCGATAACTATCCTGATGATATTCCCCCGGTTAAACGTCCGGCGCCGGTGGCGCATAAATGGCGGCATAATTTCAGGCCGGAAACGGAAATAAAACCGGATAACAGCTACCGCCATTATCTGTAATTAAAAACGACACCCAAAAATAAAATGTGCGTATCTGCGCAGGGATACGCACGTCCTCAGGAGACGAAATAATGCCTGTTAACAGTACGGAACGGCCGCAGAATACAAACCAGCCCACCATCAGCCGGGCAGACCTTGAATGTCTCGAACATCTTCGCAATGTCGGCCAGCTTGTCGGCGACCTGATGCAGGTGCAGGACTGCACCTCTTTGCGTCACAATCCGGCGCAGCCGCTACAGCTCACCTCGGTGATTTACCTCATGACTGCCCGGCTCGACGGCGTGGTCGACCGCTGCAATCAGCGCTGGCTGACCGGGGAGGGCAATGTATGAAAACCGCATTATCTCCCGTTCTGCGCGCTGCGCTTTATCGCCGCGCGGTCGCCTGTGCCTGGCTGACCCTGTGCGAACGTCAGCACCGCTACCCGCAGCTCACACTCAGTACGCTGGAAAGTGCCATTGCGGCCGAGCTGGAGGGTTTCTACCTGCGCCAGCACGGCGAGGAAAAAGGCCGCCAGATTGCCTGTGCCCTGCTCGAAGATTTAATGGAAGCCGGACCACTCAAGGCCGCCCCGTCGCTGTCCTTTCTCGGGCTGGCCGTGATGGATGAACTCTGCGCCCGTCATATCACCGCACCGGCACTGCACTGAGGGAGAACACCATGAAAATGAACGTAACGGACACCGTAAAGCAGGCGTGCGGCCACTGGCCGCGCATTCTCCCGGCGCTGGGTGTAACGGTCATCAAAAACCGCCATCAGGCCTGTCCGGTGTGTGGCGGCTCCGACCGCTTTCGCTTTGATGATAAAGAGGGGCGCGGGACGTGGTTCTGCAATCAGTGCGGCGCGGGAGACGGCCTGAAACTGGTTGAGAAAGTGTTCGGCGTGACCCCGTCAGAGGCGGCCGGGAAGGTGAACGCCGTGACCGGCAACCTGCCGCCGGTTGCCCCGGAAGTGATTGCTGCCACAGACGCTGAAACGGAGGCCGACCGCAAAGCGGCGGCCGCGCTGGCCGTAAAACTGATGGAGAAAGCCCGACCGGCCACCGGCAATGCCTACCTCACCCGCAAGGGCTTCCCCGGCCGGAAATGTCTGACGCTCACCACCCTGCATAAAACCGGCGGTGTGACGTACCGCGCCGGTGATTTAGTTGTCCCGCTGTATGACGATAGCGGCGCACTGGTTAACGTCCAGCTCATTAACGCGGACGGTCTCAAGCGCACCCTGAAAGGGGGGCAGGTCAAAGGGGCGTGTCATATTCTCGACGGGAAAAAAGAGGCGGGAAAACGGCTGTGGATAGCGGAGGGCTATGCGACCGCGCTCACCGTGCATCACCTGACCGGGGAAACCGTCATGGTGGCGCTGTCGTCGGTGAACCTCCTTTCTCTGGCAAGCCTTGCCCGTCACACATACCCGGCCTGCCGGATTGTGCTGGCCGCCGACCGCGACCTTAACGGCGACGGCCAGACCAAAGCGTCTGCGGCCGCAGAGTCCTGCGAGGGCGTGGTCGCCCTGCCGCCGGTGTTTGGTGACTGGAATGATGCGTATATACAGCACGGCGGGGAGGCCACGCGTAAAGCCATGTATGACGCTATCCGGCCACCGGCGCAAAGCCCTTTCTCTACCATGAGCGAGGCGGAATTTACCGCCATGAGCACCAGTGAGAAAGCCATGCGGGTGCATGAGCATTACGGCGAAGCGCTGGCGGTGGATGCGAACGGGCAGCTCCTGTCCCGCTATGAGGCGGGAATATGGAAAATCATTCCGCCATCGGACTTTGCGCGCGACGTGGCCGGGCTGTTCCAGCGTCTGCGCGCCCCGTTCTCATCGGGGAAAATTGCCTCGGTGGTAGACACCCTGAAACTGATTATTCCGCAGCAGGACGCCCCGTCACGGCGGCTGATTGGCTTTCGCAACGGCGTGCTTGATACCAGTACCGGTATATTCAGCCCGCACAGCAAAACGCACTGGCTGCGCACCCTGTGTGACGTGGATTTCACCCCGCCGGTGGAGGGGGAAACGCTGGAGACGCACGCGCCGAATTTCTGGCGCTGGCTCGACCGCGCCGCCGGTTCGCGCGCCGATAAACGGGATGTAATACTCGCCGCGCTGTTTATGGTGCTGGCGAACCGTTACGACTGGCAGCTCTTTCTCGAAGTGACCGGTCCGGGCGGCAGCGGGAAAAGTATTCTGGCCGAAATAGCGACCATGCTCGCCGGAGAAGATAACGCCACGTCAGCGACTATCGAAACGCTGGAATCCCCCCGCGAGCGCGCGGCGCTGATTGGCTTCTCGCTGATACGTCTGCCTGACCAGGAGAAATGGAGCGGTGACGGGGCAGGACTCAAGGCCATCACCGGCGGGGATGCGGTCTCCGTTGACCCGAAATACCGCGATGCATACTCCACCCATATTCCGGCGGTGATTCTGGCCGTGAACAACAATCCGATGCGCTTCACCGACCGCAGCGGCGGCGTGTCGCGTCGCCGGGTGATAATGCACTTCCCGGAACAGATTGCCCCGGAAGAGCGTGACCCGAAGCTGAAAGATAAAATCGCCCGGGAGCTGGCCGTCATCGTGCGCCAGCTTATGCAGACATTCAGCGACCCGATGACGGCGCGTACACTGCTGCAGTCGCAGCAGAACTCCGACGAGGCGCTCAGCATCAAACGCGACGCCGACCCTACATTCGATTTTTGCGGTTATCTGGAGGCGCTGCCCGAGCCTGACGGCATGTACATGGGGAATGCGAATATCATCCCGCGACAGCCGCGCCTGTACCTGTATCACGCCTATCTGGTGTACATGGAAGCGCACGGCTACAAGAACACACTCAGCCTGACCATGTTCGGCAAAGGGCTGTCATCGATGCTGAAAGAGTACGGGCTGAATTACGCCAGGCGGCGAACAAATCAGGGGATGCAGACGAACCTTGCGCTCAGGGAGGAAAGCAACGCCGACTGGCTGCCCCGGTGCGATGAAACCACCGCGACATAACCTACCCGGACCGGCATCAGCCGGTCTTTTTTTACCTGAAATCCCGGAAAGTGAACAGTAAAGTGTTCACTGTTCACGGACTGTTCACTGCGTATCACATTGAAAATAAACATAAATAATGGCGAGTGAACAGTGTGAACAGTTTTCCGTAAAAAAAGTTTTTTTTAGGTTCTTCATTCTTCCGGTTTGGATCCGTAGCACGGATCCAAACCAGAGATCATGTTTTGAAGTTATTAATCTTTCTTATCAATGTGTTGTCGTTTGAAGGGGGTTAAAAAGTGATGGGGGCACAAATGGGGGCACTTTAATGCGCCTATGTAAATAAAGTCTTTATATTTAACATGTTAAGTTGTAATTTGAGTCCGGCCTTCGCACTCACCCTCACCCTCACCCTCACTCTCTAAACACCTCCTTCCTGTGCCACTCTACAAACCCTTCTTTTGGATAATTCTCGCGCATCATCGGCAGCGCTATCGATTTACCGTCGAAATCCCAGAACAGTCTGCCCACCATGCCGCTGCCATTCACTGCGGGTGACACCTGAACCCGCATACTCTCATCCAGCCCAATCGAACCTTTATCAAAGGCTTTATGGTGGATTGCACACAGCGCCAGTCCGTTTGAAATCTCGCACGGGCCACCATGCTGTTTCCATTTGATATGGGCCGCTTCAAGCGCAACTGAAGTGCTGTCGTGGCGCATATTGAAGCCACAAATGGCGCATTCATAGTTATAAGCACGCAGAACCTGCTGGCGGAACAACGGGTCCCGCTGTTTGCGGATTTGCAGGATATCAAACCCCAGTTCATCCGCGATTTCTTCCTGAATGCTTTCGGTGAAGTGCGCCTCGAGGATTTGCTGTGCCAGGGTGTTGATGAGGTTTTTGCTCTTTTTCAGCAGAGTAAAATGTTGTTCATCAAAGCCTCCGGCAACGTTATGCGTCACCAGTTCTCCGGCAGGGGGCTGTTTACTGCTGCCGGATGTTGAGCACTGCTCGGCGTTTTGTAGCTCCCAGAACCCATCGCCCTGTAAGCGCCAGAAGGGCATATCCGGGCGGTACTGCGCGCGCTGTGGTCCAAATCGTTCCAGCAGGCTATGCAATGGGTCGCGAACTTCCGAACCGTAGTCAAACAGGCGACCGTGACCCTGCTGATAACCCGCCAGCACATGAAGCAGCAGCAAAGGTTTGTGCGGCGCACGCTGCTCGCCTTTACGCCAGATGGTGATGTCGGCAATTGCCTGCTGCAGGGTTTTACTGGAAGTCATTGATTTCATTATCAGGTAAATAATTGCGATGATGCTCGCAAAATATCACCTGATCAAGCAAAGACGGGTTGATGCGCTATCGACGTCACTTATTGGTATCAATTTGATAAAGCACTATGCGTGGCATGTTGTCTGACATCAACGACATCACTTTTATGTTTTCTGAAAAACACATACGCCACGGCAGTTACCGTTCCCCCACCAGGGTACGCAGGAGTACGATAAGTATGCAAATTATTGCATATCGAAGGATCTCTGATGGACACAGTAGAGGAACTCAACGGAACATACTTTTATAAAGGGGTCTGTAACATTTCTGCAGGTGAGCTATTTTTCTGGATTTTTCTCGACAAAATTGATGAACAATTTGGGGGAATTAAAGATGTGGTAACAATGTCATGTATCATTCTTGGGTTACCATTGCTGAAAACACGGGGTAAACCATATGGGGCAACACAAGGCACATCAATTGCCTCCAAATATTCTCGTGAGTTTCTTAACGTAACATTGTCCGTCAGGCTTCCTACCATCACCAATGCCAGTATCAAATATTTAAAACCAATGATGACTAACAATCTGGGGGCATTCGTTGGACGAACAATTCCTGTGATTGGTTGGGCATTACTCGCAAGTGATGTCGCCCAAATTGTCTATAAAACGGTGAATACCTACAACACCATTGCCAGAGAGGAAGATCGCGTATGGTGACGGATAACGAGGTATTAGAATTTTTTCGGGGAGAGTTATCTCTCGCGGTAACGTTTACTTTCAAGCCTATCCCGATTGAACTTGATACGCCGCTGCAAGGTTACGCTGAATGGGATGAATTACCGTATGCCATTGATGATTTTGGAGAGAAATATAACGTTGATGTTTCTGTGATTGATTTCGAGGCCTATTACCCGTGGGAAAGAGAATCGGTCTATCGAAAATGGTTTACCAAAGAACCCATCAAGCAAGTGTCAAAACCGCTTACTGTGCGTATGTTCGCAGAATCAGCCAGAGCAGGCCGCTGGTTATATGATTGATTACAAGGAGTGTTGAAAATGGCTGTACCCGTTCATTTATTTTTAAAAGACGATGGTGGCGCGATGATTCGTGGAGGCTCGGATGTCCGGGGACGTGAAGGCAGTATTGAGTTACGTGGTTTAACACATAACCTTAGCATTCCAACCGATGGTGCCACTGGAAAGCTAACCGGTACACGCCAACATGGCCCATTTCTTTTTGACAAAGAGATCGATTCCTCCAGCCCATACCTTTACAAAGCAGTTGCGACAGGTCAGACACTTCAAAGTGCGGAACTTAAGTTCTATCACATAAACGACGCAGGCCAGGAAGTGGAATACTTTAATACCCTGCTTGAAGGTGTAAAAGTTGTATCAGTGACACCAATCGTGCATGACACACGTACGGTAACGGGAACCGGACATTTGGAAAGCGTACAACTGCGCTATGAAAAAATCACCTGGTGTATTGTAGATGGCAATATTCAATATACCGACGCCTGGAACGAACGCACTACGGCATAAAGCAAAAGTGGCGTAATACCCCAAAAAAGGCGCCCTTCGGCGCCTCAATTACCATCACGCTCTCACCCCTTCGCCGTTTTCCCCGCAATCACCCCGATAAACTCCAGCACCTGCTTTTGCTTACGCGCGGAGAGCTTTTCCACGGCGCGCAGGGATTTCATCAGTTCTGACTCTTCGGGTTCGGGCGCGCGGGCGGTTAACACAATGCAGCCTTGCATGACGCGCACATCGACGCGGGTGCCGGTGTCGAATCCGGCGGCTTTAAGCCACTGGCCCTTCATCACGATGGACGGAAACTGGACATACTTCACCGGCAAACGGCTGTAATCAGGATAACCGCTCGCATAACCCACCTTCAGGCAACGGTTATCTGCGACGTACACTTCTGGATCAAATGAAACTGCAATACAATGCGTATCAGTCATGATGGCTATTCTCGTGAAATAGTTACTGTGATTAGCGATGCGGAGGTGTTGGCGCACCTTCGCATCGCGCTAATAAAACCCCTGTAAATTACCCCAGTAATTGGCGGGAAGTCCAGATGTAAATAACATGAAATAAGCGCGATTAGCACGCTTTCGGAATAAATAGAAATCCTCTCTATCCCAATAAACATAGTATTATTCACCGTATAAATTCATTCCTGTCCCATCCTCCTGATACCTGCCATTTCCAGAAAATAACGCCCATCTGTATCAGGCCAAAAATGCGATCTAACTCACTGAAGCAAATAGCAAACTCTGAAACAACGCCGTTTTGTACACTTTGCTTTACACTTTTAGTGATGTGAATCACAAATATAAACCCGTGAAGTGATCCGACTCTCACAAAATGGGGTGTACTCATTCAGCAATACAGTATGAGCACAGACTGGAAAGTTAAGTTTTCAGTATTTCCCCTCTCCACGGGGGCACCATCGCAAATGGCAAATCAACACGCAAAAAAAAACTTGTTGAATATGAACGGGTAAAAAAATGACGTGTGATTTGCATCACCTACATTTACAGCTTTTTAAATTATTGCCAGTGATTAATGTTGACCAGGCTATTTCCATAATCAATTAAATCTTGCATAGTGCCTCCACATTATTTCTCCCCCTGACTCAGGAGGCGAATAGTTATATTTCATCAGACTTTATTGATGAACCAGGTATGCTTTACTTCACATTAATACGTACATGACCACTGTTACTGGAGAAACAAAATGAATTATCCGGCAGAACCCTTCCGTATTAAAAGCGTTGAAACTGTATCTATGATCCCGCGTGATGAACGCCTTAAGAAAATGCAGGAAGCGGGATACAATACTTTCCTGTTAAATTCGAAAGATATTTATATTGACCTGCTGACAGACAGTGGCACCAACGCAATGAGTGACAAGCAGTGGGCCGGAATGATGATGGGTGATGAAGCCTACGCGGGCAGCGAAAACTTCTATCATCTGGAAAGAACCGTGCAGGAACTGTTTGGCTTTAAACATATTGTTCCTACTCACCAGGGGCGCGGCGCAGAAAACCTGTTATCGCAGCTGGCAATTAAACCGGGGCAATATGTTGCCGGGAATATGTATTTCACTACTACCCGTTATCACCAGGAAAAAAATGGTGCGGTGTTTGTCGATATCGTTCGTGACGAAGCGCACGATGCCGGTCTGAATATTGCTTTTAAAGGTGATATCGATCTTAAAAAATTACAAAAACTGATTGATGAAAAAGGCGCCGAGAATATTGCCTATATTTGCCTGGCAGTCACGGTTAACCTCGCAGGCGGGCAGCCGGTCTCCATGGCTAACATGCGCGCGGTGCGTGAACTGACTGCAGCACACGGCATTAAAGTGTTCTACGACGCTACCCGCTGTGTAGAAAACGCCTACTTTATCAAAGAGCAAGAGCAGGGCTTTGAGAACAAGAGCATCGCAGAGATCGTGCATGAGATGTTCAGCTACGCCGACGGTTGTACCATGAGTGGTAAAAAAGACTGTCTGGTGAATATCGGCGGCTTCCTGTGCATGAACGATGACGAAATGTTCTCTTCTGCCAAAGAGTTAGTCGTTGTCTACGAAGGCATGCCATCTTACGGCGGCCTGGCCGGACGCGACATGGAAGCCATGGCGATTGGTCTGCGCGAAGCCATGCAGTATGAGTACATCGAGCACCGCGTGAAGCAGGTTCGCTATCTGGGCGACAAGCTGAAAGCCGCGGGTGTACCGATTGTTGAACCGGTGGGCGGTCACGCGGTATTCCTTGATGCGCGTCGCTTCTGCGAGCATCTGACGCAGGACGAGTTCCCGGCGCAAAGCCTGGCTGCCAGTATCTATGTGGAAACCGGCGTACGTAGTATGGAGCGCGGAATTATCTCTGCGGGCCGTAATAACGTGACCGGTGAACACCACAGGCCGAAACTGGAAACCGTGCGTCTGACTATTCCACGCCGCGTTTATACTTACGCGCATATGGATGTGGTGGCTGACGGTATTATTAAACTTTACCAGCACAAAGAAGATATTCGCGGGCTGAAGTTTATTTACGAGCCGAAGCAACTCCGTTTCTTTACTGCACGCTTTGACTATATCTAAATAATAATTATGGCCCCATCTCAGGATGGGGCTTTTTTGTATTTCTTTTCCATCAACAGGAAGCCTTTGCGGTGCCCGTTACCGTGACATAACTACAAAAGTAAACCCTGACTCCGACATTTTTATTATCCGCATGATGTACAAATGACAGCTGTAATTATAACGAATAGTCTACAGGAACATTTATCATGGATATTAATGCCATTGAGCGACAGAGTAGTACCCCCGGACTGATTAGCGGAACCATGTTGGTTATCGCGACCGTAGTGGGTGGAGGGATGTTTTCCCTGCCGATTGCGATGGCTGGCGTATGGTTCCCCGGTGCGTCAGTTATTCTTCTGTTTATCGCCATCATGATGTTATTAACCGGTCTGATGCTGGTCGAAGTTAACCTGCATTATGGCGCCGGTGCCAGTTTTAATACTTTTACTCAGGATTTATTAGGCCGAAAGTGGAATATAGTGGTCGGTATCGCTTTCGGCTTTGTGCTGTATATTCTGACCTATGCCTATATCTCTGGTTCGTCGGCGGTGATGGCGCAAACCGTGTTCAAATACAGCGGCGTGCGCTTTCCGGCGAATATCTCGGTGGTGATCGTCAGTATGCTGGTCGGGGCGATTGCCTGGTACAGCTCCTTGTTGGTTGGACGTATTACTACCGTGTTGATTATCGGTAAGTTTATAGCGTTCTTTGCCACCTTCTCTGGCCTGGTGGGTCATATCGAAGTGGCGAAACTTGTCGACAGCGTGGCGGTGGCGCTGCCCAATTCGCAGTACCTGCCGTATATCCTGATGACGCTGCCGTTCTGCATTATCTCGTTTGGTTTTCACGGTAACGTGCCGAGCCTGGTTAAGCTGTATGGCACGAGCGGGATCTCAAATATTACGCGTTCGATTATCATCGGCACGCTGTTTGCCCTGCTGCTGTATATTTTCTGGCTGGGCGTCACGATGGGCAACATCAGCCGTTCCTCATTCCCACCGATTATCGCCAAAGGCGGCAATATCGATGTGTTTGTCGAGGCCATCAGCGGGCTGTTCACCAGCCGTTATATGGATCTGATCCTGACCTTTTTCGGCAACTTTGCGGTAGCCAGTTCCCTGCTGGCGGCGACGCTTGGCCTGTTCGATTACATCGCCGACCTGTTTCACTTCCCGGATGACGGCATGGGTCGCCTGAAAACCGCGCTGGTGACCTACTTCCCGCCAGCCGCTGTGTGCTTCTTCTTCCCGAACGGGTTTGTCCACGCCATTGGTTACGCCGGTCTGGCCTTTACCATCTGGAGCGTGATCCTGCCGCCGTTCCTGGTGAAAGCGGCGCGGAAACGTTTTCCGACCGCCAGCTATACCGCGCCGTGTAATAACACCGTGCTCAATCTGGTCATTGTCTGTGGGGCGGTTGTCTATCTGACGGTTGTTCTGGACGTATTTGGTCTGCTGCCAACGTTTCGCTAGACGGAGTCAAAATGAAAAACGTGTTGTCTGTTCAGTCGTCAGTCGTTTATGGCTATGCCGGAAATAAAGCCGCCGTGTTGCCGATGCAGCTCTCGGGGATCGATGTCTGGCCGTTTTACACCGTACAGTTTTCCAACCACACCCAGTACGGGATGTGGCAGGGCATGGCAATGCCGCACGGCGAGCTGAGCGCCATCATCAGCGGGCTGGATGACCTGCAAAAACTGGCGCAATGCGATGCCGTGCTGTCCGGGTATCTCGGGGACAAACGCCATTGCGAAGAGGTGAAGCTCGCGGTCACCACCATTCGCCAGCGTAATCCCCAGGCGCTCTATTTTTGCGATCCGGTGATGGGCGACCCGCAAAAAGGCTGCATCGTCGCGCAGGGCGTGGAGTCCTTTTTTGTCGATGACGCCATTCAACTGGCTGATGTGATGGGGCCGAATCTCTATGAGCTGGGCGTGCTGACGGGCAGACAACTACGTAGTTTTGATGAGGTGGTGGAAGCGGCGCAGCAGCTGGTGGCGTGGGGTGTGAAGAAGGTGCTGGTGAAACATCTCGGCGACTGCTCGCGCGACAAACAGGCGTTTGAAATGCTGCTGGTGACGGCGGAACAGACGTTACACATCGCCCGGCCGCTGTATACCTTTGCCAAAATGCCGGTGGGCGTTGGGGATCTGATTTGCAGCGTGATGCTGGCCTCACTGCTCAACGGTTATGAGGACAAGCAGGCGCTGGAGCGGACCACCAGTGTCGTCGACGCGGTGATGCGGCTGACGAAAGAGCACGACTCGTATGAACTGCGACTGATAGACGCGCGTCACCAGATAATGGAGCCGCAAATTCGCTATCAGGCAACGGTGCTGTAGCGCCGAAAGGAGGCTCTATGTTTCTGACACTGCTACGATTTCAGCATCCGCTGATCTACCGTTTTGCATGGCTTCGTCTGTGGGTCAGGGTGTTAAGAGCGTGCGGGCTGCGTAAGTGAAAGGGGAGAACATTTTTCTCTGCTGCCGGATGCGGCGCTTGCGCCTTATCCGGCCTACAAATGAGCGTGAAACGTAGGCCCGATAAGCGAAGCGCCATCAGGCATTAGCGCCAGGCATTACACGCGGAAGTAGCGTGGTGGGATCAACGCGGAAAAGGCGTCGAACTTCTTCACCATCTTTTTCCAGAACAACATAACAACAATCCTCGATTTGAAACATCGGCGCTATTTTAGTCAGCGCCGACAAATCGTAAAGCCAGTCGCTTCGTTTCGATCCTGAAGCGGTGTAAACCTTTTTGGTCACCAGGTCGTCAAATACGGTTGCCGTGAATTTGACGGGGTTGACAATGGATTACGCCATAAACCAGTAATAAAAGAGACCAACTTTCAGGCCGAGGATCACAATATAGGCGCAGCAGTATTTCATGGTGCCAGACATTATCTGGTTGGCCTGTCCGTCCATTTTGGTGGCTGAAACCGCAATGGCGATACTCTGCGGCGAAATCATTTTCCCCCCCGTTGCGCCAGAAGTATTCGCCGCCGCGAGCCAGTTGGGATCGATATGCAGTTTACTGGCGGCAATGGTTTGCAGTTTGCCGAACAAAATATTCGAGTTGGTATCGCTGCCGGTAACAAACGTGCCCAGCGCGCCAATCACCGGGGCGAGGAAGACGTAGGAACTGCCGGTCAGATCGACAATCGACTGGGCCAGCGTGGAGATAATCCCGCTGAGATCCATTACCGTGGCCAGCGCGACAATCGCCATAATCGCCACAATGGAATTTTTAAGCTGGAAAATGGTTTTGATAAACACTTCCAGCATCCCGCGCGCGGACGCTCCCTGAATAAAACCGCCGATAAGGGTCGCAAAGATGATCAGCATCCCCGGCGTGGTCACCCATTCAACTTTCAGCGCCAGCGTGTTGCCGTCGGCGAGCGTGAAATGCAGCACCGAGGCCAGTTGGGACGCCGCGCCTTTGATCGTCGGGAACAGCGGTGAGCACAGCAGGATAAAAACAAAAATAAACAGATAGATAGAGCCTACGCGGAACAACACTTTTGCCGAGCGCGGCGTGGTTTCGCGGGTATGGCTGACCTCAATGCGCCACTCGGGATCGGTTTTCCCTTTGCGCAGGCGGCTGACCATCGCCACGGCAAACAGGCTGACCAGGCTACCGGCAAAGGCGGGCAATTCCGCGCCAAGATGAATGGCGACAAAATATTGCGGAACCAGCGTGGTGATGCCGCAAATCAGCGTGATCAGAAATACGCCACGAATGGCTTTCAGGCCGCCGCCAATAATGCAGACAATGACAAACGGCAGCAGGATATTAAACAGCGCGAGCTGCAGAATAATGGTTCCGCCTAAGGTATACACCGGCAGATTAACCTGTTCCGCCAGAATAGATACCGGGATCCCGACCGCGCCGAATGCGGTGGGAACGGTATTCGCCACGAGAGAAGCGATCGCCGCCTTCAGCGGGTTGAATCCCAGCGCAATAAGAATGCCGATCGGAATGGCGACCGCCGTGCCATAACCTGCCGCGGCTTCAAGGAATCCGCCGAAGCACCATGAAATCAGTAGCACCTGAATACGCTTATCTTCGCTAATGCTGGCGAGAATATCGCGCAGAATATCCAGCGCCTTGGTCGCCTGCATGACGTTATAACTGAAGATGGCGCCGAGGATCACAATCACAATCGGCCATAACCCCTTCAGGGCGCCATAGCCTATCGCGGCTTTCAGATTCTGTACGGGCATTTCCCAGAATATGGCCGACAGCGCGGCAGTGAATACCAAAGAGATCAACACGGAATAATGGATGGGCATTTTCAATTTCAATATTAAAAATACCATCAGTAGTAAAGGAGAGAGTGCCAGGGCAAACATAAAATATTCGTTCATTGCTATTCCTGATTGGTTCATTAAACCTGATTTATATTTATGGTGGGGAGGCTACATTGCTGTGTTAATAAAGTATGTAAACTGAATCGCTTCAGTGAATAAAGTAATTATGATTTGTGGTTTTGTAACTATTGTAATCTTTTAATTAAAATCCAATGCCAGGTAAATATACTTAAGAGTAAGCTGAATACCTATAAATAGTTATTTGATAACCTTATTAATAATGCTGGTGATGAGAATAGTAAGCACCTGAAACTGTTTTTAAGGTGTTCATAACGCTGTGGTTTTAAATATAAAAATGTGAGCGAGACCGAAAGAAATAAACCTGGTTGTTGCATATGGGGGTTGATTAGGGGATTATTTGGTTTTGTCATACAAATGAAAATACAGACATACGCGACTGTCCTGACTTAAGAAGCGGAGAGTCGGTATCAAAGGAAAACGACCCGAGCATCACCATGAACCCAGGTATTAGTAAAAACAGCAAACAGAAAACTGGGCGTGAAATACGGCTGAACCTTTGCTTGATATCGCGATATCAAGCGCAATAAACAGAAATGAAGCAATGGAGTAGTTATTGTGAATGTAAATTTCTTTGTTACCTGCATTGGTGACGCACTGAAATCACGGATGGCACGAGACTCCGTATTGCTGCTGGAAAAACTGGGTTGTCGCGTTAATTTCCCCGAGAAGCAAGGGTGTTGCGGTCAGCCAGCCATTAACAGCGGTTACATCAAAGAGGCGATCCCTGGAATGAAAAACCTGATCGCCGCCCTGGAAGACAACGACGATCCGATTATCTCGCCAGCAGGCTCCTGTACCTACGCGGTAAAAAGCTATCCGACGTATCTGGCCGATGAACCGGAATGGGCGCTGCGTGCCGAAAAAGTCGCCGCGCGTATGCAGGATCTCACCTCCTTTATCGTCAACAAGCTGGGCGTGGTGGACGTCGGCGCGAGCCTGCAGGGCCGCGCTGTCTATCATCCCTCTTGTAGCCTGACTCGGAAGCTGGGGGTGAAGGAAGAGCCACTCACGCTGCTGAAAAACGTGCGCGGGCTGGAGCTGCTGACGTTTGCCGATCAGGACACTTGCTGCGGCTTTGGCGGGACGTTCTCGGTCAAAATGGCCGAGATATCCGGCGAGATGGTGAAAGAGAAAGTCTTACATTTGATGGATGCGCAGCCGGAATATTTGATTGGCGCAGACGTCAGTTGCCTGCTGAACATTGGCGGTCGACTGCAACGGGAAGGCCAGCCGGTCAAAGTGATGCATATTGCTGAAGTGCTGATGAGCCGCTGAGGGGAAAGAGATGTCGATAAAAACCAGCGATGTAGAATTTAAACTGCGCATTCGTCAGCAGATAGAAGATCCGATCATGCGCAAAGCCGTGGCCAATGCGCAGGAGCGTATTGGCGCAAATCGACAAAAAATGGTCGATGAGTTAGGCCACTGGGAAGACTGGCGCGATCGTGCCAGCCAGATCCGCGATCACGTGCTGAGCAACCTCGACGCTTACCTGTATCAACTCTCCGAGAAAGTGACGCAAAACGGCGGCCACGTCTATTTCGCCAAAACCAAAGAAGAGGCCACCGGCTACATTCTGCAGGTCGCGCGCAGCAAAAACGCGAAGAAGGTGGTGAAGTCCAAGTCGATGGTGACCGAGGAGATCGGCGTCAACCATGTCCTGCAGGATGCGGGAATCCAGGTGATCGAAACCGATCTCGGGGAATACATCCTGCAATTGGATCAGGATCCACCTTCGCACGTCGTGGTCCCGGCTATTCATAAAGATCGCTATCAGATCCGCCGCGTGCTGAACGAGCGTCTGGGGTATGACGGCCCGGAAACCCCGGAAGCCATGACCTTGTTCATTCGCCAGAAGATCCGCGAGGATTTCCTGAGTGCCGAAATCGGTATTACCGGCTGTAACTTTGCCGTGGCGGAAACCGGTTCAGTATGCCTGGTGACCAACGAAGGCAACGCGCGCATGTGCACCACGCTGCCGAAAACGCACATTGCGGTGATGGGCATGGAGCGTATCGCGCCAACCTTTGCTGATGTGGATGTGCTGATCACCATGCTGGCGCGCAGCGCCGTGGGCGCTCGTCTGACGGGCTATAACACCTGGCTGACCGGCCCGCGTGAGGCGGATAACGTGGACGGACCGGAAGAGTTCCATTTGGTGATTGTCGATAACGGTCGCTCGCAGGTGCTGGGCTCAGAGTTTCGCGATGTGCTGCGCTGCATCCGCTGCGGAGCCTGTATGAACACCTGTCCGGCGTACCGCCACATCGGCGGGCACGGCTATGGCTCTATCTATCCTGGACCTATCGGCGCGGTGATTTCTCCACTGCTCGGCGGCTATAAAGATTTTAAAGACCTGCCGTACGCCTGTTCTTTATGCACGGCCTGTGACAGCGTCTGCCCGGTGCGTATTCCGCTGTCAAAACTGATCCTGCGTCATCGTCGGGTGATGGCCGAGGAGGGCATTACCCCGAAAGCCGAGCGACGGGCGATCAAAATGTTCGCTTATGCCAATAGCCATCCGGGGCTGTGGAAAGTCGGGATGATGGCGGGCGCGCATGCGGCAAGCTGGTTTATCAATGGCGGGAAAACCCCGCTCAAGGTTGGCGCGATTGGTGACTGGATGGAGGCGCGCGATCTGCCTGATGCTGACGGCGAGAGCTTCCGCAGCTGGTTTAAGAAACATCAGGCGCAGGAGAAAAAGAATGGATAACCGTACCGCGTTTTTAAACACCATCGCCCAGGCGCTGGGTCGCCCGCCGCGTTTCGAACCGCAAGCGGATGCCGCGCCGGTTAACAATTATGCCAACGAGCGCCTGACTGAACTTAGCCCGCAGCAGCGCTGCGATGCGTTTATCCAGTTCGCCAGCGAAGTGATGCTGGCCCGCTGTGAACTGACTCGCGAGGACCAGGTCGCAGAAGCAGCGCTACGCCTGTGTGAAGAATTGGGTCAGCCGGTAGTGCTGAGCGGCGACAGCCGACTGGTGGCGCTGGGCATCACCGAACGTTTGCAGCAGGAATGCAACGCCGTGGTCTGGGATCCGGCGCGAGGCAGCGAAAATATTACCGAGGCCGAGCAGGCGAAAGTCGGCGTGGTGTATGCCGAGTATGGCCTGACCGAGTCCGGCGGCGTGGTGCTGTTTTCCGCGCCGGAGCGCGGGCGTTCTTTGAGCCTGTTGCCGGAGTCCTCGATTTTCGTGCTGCGTAAAAGCACCATCCTGCCGCGCGTGGCACAACTGGCAGAAAAACTGCATCAGAAAGCACAGGCCGGTGAGCGTATGCCATCGTGCATTAATATCATCAGTGGACCCAGCTCGACGGCGGATATTGAGCTTATCAAGGTGGTTGGGGTGCATGGTCCGGTGAAGGCGGTATATCTGATTATTGAGGATTGTTGAGGCAGGATGGAAAACCGCTCTGGCGCTGTGGGCCAGAGCGGTATTAACGTTATGCAATCATGCTGATGAACAACACGATAATCAGGCCAACCACGGAGTTCACCAGCTCCAGCAGACCCCAGGTTTTCAGCGTATCCTTCACCGACAGATCAAAGTAGCCTTTGAACAGCCAGAACGAGGCATCGTTGATATGGGTCAGGGTGTTGGAGCCTGCCGCCGTCGCCAGTACCAGCAACGCCGGATCGACGCCCACCAGTTGACCGGTTGCCGGGTCGAGAATGGCTGCGCTGATAATCCCCGCTGCCGTCATGGCTGAGACCACGCCCTGACCGGTTGCCAGACGAATAAGCACGGTTATCAACCACGCCATGATGTACGGAGAAATATTGCCGTGCGACATCAGCATGCCGATGGTATCGCCGATGCCGGTATCGATAATGGTCTGCTTCAGTACGCCGCCCGCGCCGATGATCAGGATCACCATGGCGATGCTTTTCACCGCGTTTTCAAAGGCGTTCATCACCCACTGCATGTCGTGACCACGCGCGGTACCAAACAGCACGAAGGCGACAATCATGGCGATAAACATCGCAATTGGCGAGGAGCCTAAGAAGTTGACCACTTCCCACGCCTGCGTTCCTTTCACCAGCCAGATGTTGGCGATGGTGGTGGAGATCATGATGATCGCCGGGATCAGCGGAACCAGAATAGAGATGCCGAAAGACGGTAGATTGTTCTGGTCAACCGGTACGTCGGCCTTCATGAATGACGGCGTCGGGCGATCGAGGTTGCCGAGGAACTTCGGCAGGATAATCCCGGCGCAGATCACGCTCGGAATAGTCACCAGAATACCGTAGATGTAGACCATACCCATGTCAGCGCCGTAGGCGTTAACCAGCGCGACCGGACCTGGCTGCGGCGGGAACAGAGAGTGGGCGGTGGTGGCTGCGGCAACGGCAGGAATCGCCAGCTTGAGGAACGGGATCTTCGCTTCTGCGGCAATGACGATCACCAGCGGCGCCAACATAATAAACGCCACTTCATAGAACATCGCCAGGCCAAAAATCAGACCAATAATGATCACCGACAGCTGTACATAGCGCAGACCGAGTCGCGCCAGCAGCGTATGAGCAATCTGATGCGCCGCGCCGGAATCGACCATCAGCTTACCGATGACTGCCCCGAATACCACGATAATCGCCAACTCACCCAGCGTGCTGCCAAAGCCGGATTTCATGGTGTGCAGCAGCGCCATTAAGTCCATACCCGCCAGCATGCCGACCGAGAGCGCCGCCAGCAGCAGGGCGACCATCGAGTTTATTTTGAATCTTAGATTGAGCACCAGCATCAGACCGATGCCGAATACGACCCACAGAATATTGAGAACATGCATATAACGTCTACCTTTATTGGTTGAACTATTATGACTTTGGTTGAGATGTTATCCGTATTGGTTAACCATTGATGCGATGAATGTCACATTGCGTTACATGTTTACATCTTTACTGCGCTTCCTGGCCGCAAAATGGCGATCTAATCAGCAAAAATCGTGATTTGGTTAACCAATTAATTCCTTCAGGTTGACATGTCATACCAAAAGGAGGAATTTATGTGCCATATCGTCGAGTCCATAACGTAAATGAGGAATAAAAGATGGAACAGACATGGCGCTGGTATGGTCCTAACGATCCGGTCACCTTAGCGGATGTACGTCAGGCGGGTGCCACGGGCGTGGTCACCGCCTTGCACCATATCCCGAACGGGGAAGTGTGGACGGTTGATGAGATCCTAAAACGCAAAGCCATTATTGAGCAGGCGGGCCTGGTCTGGTCGGTCGTCGAAAGCGTACCGATCCACGAAGACATTAAAACCCGTTCTGGTAACTATCAGCAGTGGATCGCCAACTACCAGCAAAGCCTGCGTAACCTGGCCCAGTGCGGCATTCGTACCGTGTGCTACAACTTCATGCCGGTTCTCGACTGGACCCGTACCGACCTGGAATACGTCCTGCCGGACGGCTCCAAAGCGCTGCGTTTTGACCAGATTGAATTCGCCGCCTTTGAGCTGCACATCCTCAAACGTTCGGGCGCGGAAGCGGATTACACCGCCGAAGAGATTGCTCAGGCGAATGAACGCTTCGCCACCATGAGCGATGAAGACAAAGCGCGTCTGACCCGCAATATCATCGCCGGTCTGCCGGGCGCGGAAGAGGGCTATACGCTTGACCAGTTCCGCCAGCATCTTGCGCGTTATAAAGATATCGATAAAGCCGCACTGCGCGAGAACTTTGCCGTCTTCCTGAAAGCAATTATTCCTGTAGCGGAAGAAGCAGGCGTGCGGATGGCGGTACACCCGGACGATCCGCCGCGCCCAATCCTCGGCCTGCCGCGCATTGTTTCCACCGTGGAAGATATGCAATGGATGGTCGATACGGTCAACAGCATGGCGAACGGTTTTACCATGTGCACCGGCTCCTACGGCGTCCGGGCGGACAACGATCTGGTCGACATGATCAAACAGTTTGGCCCACGCATTTACTTCACCCATCTGCGCTCCACGCTGCGTGAAGATAACCCGAAAACCTTCCATGAAGCGGCGCATCTTAACGGCGACGTCGATATGTACGAAGTCGTGAAAGCGATCGTTGAGGAAGAGCAGCGCCGTAAAGCCGAGGGTAAAGAGGACCTGATCCCAATGCGTCCGGACCACGGCCATCAGATGCTTGACGATCTGAAAAAGAAAACCAACCCAGGCTACTCCGCGATTGGTCGCCTGAAAGGGCTGGCGGAAGTGCGTGGCGTTGAGATGGCTATCCAGCGCGCTTTCTTTAGCCGCTAAAGCGAGTTGCCGGTCACCTGTCTGGCCGGCTTTTTCTTTTCTCTTCCGTTGGTCATTCAACGGGTTCTGGAGTTCACGATGACAACGACAATTGCCAATAGCAACCTGCCGGTTGCTCGCCCCGCATGGGACAGCTCGCGCCTGCAATCCCGCATTGTTCACCTGGGATGCGGCGCATTTCACCGCGCGCATCAGGCGCTGTACACCCATCATCTGCTGGAAACCACCGATAGCGACTGGGGGATCTGTGAAGTTAACCTTATGCCGGGTAACGACCGCGTGCTGATTGAAAACCTGCGCAAACAGCAACTGCTGTATACCGTGGCGGAAAAAGGCGCGGACAACACCGTACTGAAAGTGATTGGCTCGATGAAAGAAGCGTTGCACCCGGAGCTTGACGGCTGTGATAGTATTTTACAGGCTATGGCGCGCCCGCAGACGGCAATTGTCTCGCTGACGGTCACGGAAAAAGGCTACTGCACTGATGCTGCCAGCGGTCAGTTAGATCTCAATAACCCGCTGATTAAACACGATCTGGCGAATCCAGGCACGCCGAAATCGGCGATTGGTTACATCGTGCAGGCGCTGCATCTGCGTCGTGAGCAAGGGCTTGCGGCCTTTACCGTGATGTCTTGCGATAACGTGCGTGAAAATGGTCATGTGGCGAAAGTCGCGGTGCTGGGTCTGGCGCAGGCGCGCGACCCGCAGCTGGCGCAGTGGATTGAGGCTAATGCCACTTTCCCGTGCACCATGGTTGACCGCATTGTTCCGGCGGCGACGCCAGAAACGTTGCAAGAGATTGCCGACCAGTTGGGCGTGTACGATCCGTGTGCTATCGCCTGTGAGCCGTTCCGTCAGTGGGTTATCGAAGATAACTTTGTCAACGGTCGCCCTGACTGGGATAGCGTTGGTGCGCAGTTCGTTGCCGATGTGGTGCCGTTTGAAATGATGAAACTGCGAATGCTCAACGGCAGCCACTCTTTCCTCGCGTATTTGGGCTATCTCGGCGGCTATGAAACTATCGCTGATACCATGACAAATCCGGCGTACCGCAAAGCGGCGTTCGCGCTGATGATGCAGGAGCAAGCGCCGACGCTGTCGATGCCGGAAGGCACCGATCTTAACGCCTATGCGACGCTGCTCATCGAGCGTTTCAGCAACCCATCACTGCGTCACCGCACCTGGCAGATTGCGATGGACGGCAGCCAGAAATTGCCGCAGCGCCTGCTGGATCCGGTGCGTCTGCATCTGCAAAACGCCAGCGACTGGCGTCACCTGGCGCTGGGCGTGGCGGGCTGGATGCGCTACACCCGTGGCGTGGATGAACAGGGGCAGGCCATTGATGTTGTCGACCCCTTGCTGGCTGAGTTCCAGCGCATTAACCAACAGTTCCAGGGGGCCGAACGCGTGACGGCGCTGCTGGGGCTGAGCGGCATTTTTGGCCATGATCTGGCGGAAAACGCTGATTTTGTGGAGACAGTTATCGCGACGTATCAACAGCTGTGTGAACACGGTGCACGCGAGTGCGTTGCGGCGTTAGGCGCTGACGCATAATCCCCGAAGTATGACGGGTCAATCAAAATGCTGATTTGGTTGACCCGTTTTCTGTTTTTGGCTTCCCGCAAATGCTATAGTTCAGGCGAAAAAATGTTTTTTGTAGGCTTGATAAGATGCGTCAGCGTCGCCATCAGCCAACGGCACAGGTGTCGGATGGCAGCGCATGTGCCTTATCCGGCCTACGGATCTGAATTGACGCATCTGACGGACATAACACGATGAAATCGAACACTTCTCAACAAAGACCCTACCAGGAAGTGGGTGCAATGATCCGCGATCTGATTGTCCAGACGCCGTACCAGCCCGGGGAGCGTTTGCCGCCGGAACGTGAAATTGCTGAGATGCTCAACGTCACTCGCACGGTGGTTCGCGAAGCGTTAATTATGCTGGAAATTAAAGGTCTGGTGGACGTGCGTCGCGGCGCCGGGATCTACGTACTCGACAATGCAGATGCGCAGACCATCGACAGTACGGATGTCAATCATTGCAATGACGCGGGCCCGTTTGAGCTGCTGCAGGCGCGACAGCTGCTGGAAAGCAATATCGCCGAATTCGCCGCGCTGCAGGCAACGCGTGAAGATATCGTTAAAATGCGCCAGGCGTTACAGCTGGAAGAGCGGGAGCTGGCCTCCAGCGAAGCGAACGGTTCTGAAAGCGGCGACATGCAGTTCCATCTCGCTATAGCCGAAGCCACGCATAACAGCATGCTGGTGGAGCTGTTTCGCCAGTCATGGCAGTGGCGTGAAAACAACCCGATGTGGATCCAGCTCCATAGCCACCTTGACGATACCCATTACCGTAAAGAGTGGATGGGTGACCACAAACAGATCCTGGCGGCATTAATCAAAAAGGATGCCCGCGCAGCCAAGCTGGCAATGTGGCAGCATCTGGAAAACGTCAAACAGCGCCTGCTGGAGTTTTCAAATGTTGATGACATCGACTTTGATGGTTATCTGTTTGATTCCTGGCCGCTGGATAAAGTTAACGCCTGATTTTCCTTCCTCTCCCATGCGGGCTGTTGCAGCCCGCGCGACACTTTTCAGCACAAAAGTTTATTGCATAACAACGCTTTTTCTCGTCATGAACGTCACGTAAAAAAAGGTTTCCATCACCTCAGATGATGATTTTTCCTCCGTCGTTACGCGGTGAAAATTGATTTATATCAATTAAAAACAACTTATTTTTGCATGCGAAAAAATGCATTCTTTACCTTATTTTTACCTTTCCGTGCTTATTTTTAGACAAAATGGGCCTGTGTTAAGTGAGAATCAAACTGATTTACGCGGTGGTCAGAGCGAAGCAGCCCGGAATAACAGTGCATAAAAACAGGCGCTTCACGGAAATGTAGACATTAATAACGGCACGTAACTTATTGGCTGTAATGATGTTTTGATTTGAGGTCATGTTTATTGTCAATAGTTCTGGCTTTTTTAATCAAATGAATAAAAGTGAATATATGTAAAGTTAAAATTACACATTATTCTATAATCAAGTTATCTTTCATTTGAAATGCTGTTCCAGTTTTTTGTCCGTTATTAACAGTTTCATTACTATTGTCACTGTATTTTGCCGTTGACATGTTTTTACACTGACTGCATATTTCATCGCCATAAGCGTGTTTGCGTTCAGGAGATGATAATGCCCTCTCGAGATTACCCCGATATTAGAAAGGCCAGGGGTACCCGTTCAAAAGATATGGTTCTTTTAAGTGCCCGTGTCGATACCTCTCTGTGGGAATATGTTCGTACGCTGGCATTTGAAACCCGTAAAAGTAAACAAGATATTATTGCCGAAGCAATAATGTTATATCGCTCTGTTAATGAGAGCGTAAGCGAAGAATCCAAGTAATTACTCTCTGTTCGGGTTTTATTTAACCCAAAATGATATGTGTCTTGCCACTTTATTATTACCTTCATTGGTGTGTTAGAGGTTTTCCCCTTTTCCATAGGGGGCTTTTTTATGCGGGTATTCTGCCTTCATAACAAAGTTGATAGCAAAATTCACAATTAAAAGTGAGTAATAACATGAAAAAGTCAGCAGTGGCATTAGCTGTAATGGTATTAGGGGTAACCTCCGTTCATGCAGCGGAAATTTATAATAAAGATGGCAACAAACTGGATCTGTACGGCAAAGTAAAAGCGGTCCATTCCTGGACTGGCGGCACCGATGCCGACGGTACATACGCGCGTCTGGGTTTTCGCGGTGAGACACAAATCAACGATCAACTGACCGGTTATGGCCAATTTGAAAGTCAGTTTGATGCCTCTAAAGCAGAAGGTTCTCAGAATGGCGTCAATACACGTCTGGCGTTTGCTGGCCTGGATTATGGCCATGACGTTAGCTTTGACTACGGTCGTAACTACGGTATTGCTTATGACGTGGGAGCTTACACTGACACTCTTTCAGAGTTCGGCGGCGACTCCTTTGAAGATACTGACCGCTTCCTTACTACACGTACTGCTGGCGTTGCAACACTCCGCACCAAAAATCTGTTTGGAGCCGTTGATGGTCTGAACATTGGCGCGCAATACCAGGGCCAGGATGACACTAACATTAGCCCGGCAAAACAGCATGGCAATGGTTATGGCTTCTCCCTGGGTTATGACAATATTGCGGATTCCGGCGTATCTGCGATTGCGGCCTACACCACCAGTGCGGTGACTGCTCTGCAGAAACGAAGCGGCTGGGATGGCGAAAACGCAGAGTTCTGGGGCGCGGGTCTGAAATATGATGCTAATGCCATCTACGTCGCGACCATGTACGGCGAGTCCCACAACCTGATTCAGGATGCGGATAAAGCTGAGCACTTTGAAGCAATGGCTGCGTATGTGTTTGATTTTGGTCTGCGTCCGAACGTGGGTTACGTTCACGCGCGTGACAACAACAATAATGACCTGACTGAATACGTAGCGTTGGGCACGGATTACTACTTCAACAAAAACATCGTGGCTGATGTGGGTTACAAAATTAACCTGCTCGACGGCAAAGTCGACGACAACCAGGTTGTTGCAGGTCTGACCTATCAGTTCTAATTTGTTGTACTAGCATAAAAGGCGTCTTAGTTAAGACGCCTTTTTTACCTCTGCCGTGTTTAAACTGGCTGACTCTCTTTCACCTGTCCACCGCTAAACAGCCATTGCCAGATGCTCACTTTTACCCATGCGACCACGCAGAGAATCAGGTAAAAAAGTGGATTATGCGTAATGGTAACGTACATGACCTCCATTAAATCCACATGCAAATTACCGGCAATTGCCATATTGATAACAAAAATTGAGGCTACCGCGCTGGCCAGTAAAATAAATACGGCCTGAAGCTGGGTTATCTCTGGTAACCTGCCAGAGGCCCACTGCCATAAAAATGTTGTTGTTAACAGGAATATAAGAAACAATCCTAACGCGCCAAACAGGCCAAAGTCTTTATAATCCTTTAGCGTGCCAATTAAACCCCCCAAAATAATTAACCCCAGTAGTATTTTTTTAAACCATGACATGTACTTTTCCCGAAGATAGTGTTGATGCTGAGTTAATATGTCCATTTTTACGCATTTTAAATTGAGTTTATAAATGAACAGCCGGGGATTATAAATTGTCTGGCGGGTAATTGCCGATTATTTGTGGTTTATTAAATGTTGACATTTGATTGCGGACTAATCCTAAGATACCTGTTTATAAGGTTGTCGATTATACCCTTTTGGGGGAGGCAAAACGCTGTTTGTATAATTGTGTGAGGCTGATCAGTGCCGCAATAAACAAGGCGACGGCACCGCATAGCGTGGCATTAACGATCGCTTGAGCGCCGCTTCCCAGCAGGCTGGTTAATAGCGGCCCGAGTATTTGACCAATGCCGTAAGTCAGGGTGACCAGGCCCAGCAGATTAATATTGCGCGGTACGCTAAGTTGACGGGCGAGCGGCATGACCAGCGAAGTGGTCCCCATAAACGTTGCGCCAAAACCCACGCTGCTTATCACCAGCAGCGGCAAGGAGTCGCTGGCGAGCGTCATGACCACGCAGGCACTTTGGATCAGTAAATTCGCCGTCAGGCATTGCAATACCCCCCAGCGTCGGGCAGCCCACAGCCAGGCGAAACAACCCGGAATAATCGATATGCCGACCAACGACCAGAGATGGGCCGTCAGCAGCGGCGACCCGGCACTTTTCGCCATCAGTGGCAGGTATGTAGCGACAATGATGTAGCCAAATCCGGCCAACCCATACAGTAGCGCCAGCAGCCACCAGGACATAGGCTGATGCTCTGTTTTTACCGGTGCTGCGGCGGGGAGCGCATGGTCGCGAGATGGCAAGAGCATAACGAGTAGCACAAAGAACAGCGCGGAGGCTGCCGCTGCCCCCAGCCAGAGCGTGTGCGATGACAGCGCAAAATGCAGACCGCTGATGACATATTCATTGCCCAGCAAAATGCCTGCGCCAACGCCGGAGAACAACGCCGCGATCACGAAGGGATGCCGGGTATGATGCAGGACGATCATCGAACCAAAGATCATCATATCGGCACTGGCGACGCCTGCCAGAAAACGGATCATCATCACCAGCGCGGGTTGCTTAACGCTTGCCATTGCCAGAATCAACCCTGCGGTAGCGAGCGCAGAAGTTAACAACATCGGGCGTAAACGTGAGGGAAGATGGAAGAGCCCGAAGGAGAAGAGCAGGCTTCCCGCCAGATATCCGGCGTAGTTGGCGCTGGCAATCCAGGAGAGCTGGTCAAACGTAAACTGACCTTCCGACAGCAGTACCGGGAGCATCGGCGTATACAGAAAGCGTCCAATTCCCATGCCCAGCGTTAAGACCAGCATGCCAAAGAGCGCGACGCTGATGGCATGACGATTTGAATCGGGGCTTCCCTGGGACATACGGACTCTCATTTCACGCTGTTAGTTTGATAATTGTTATATTACATGTGCAAATGATAATAAAAAGTAAAATAAAAATGGGGGTTTTACTTTCTCCTTAAAAATTCGCCAGCGTCAGCAGGGAAGGAATTTGCGACAACAGATATAACACCAGCCCAATAGAACCGCCGACCAGCGTGCCGTTGATGCGGATAAACTGTAAATCTTTGCCGATGTTTAGCTCAATTTGCTGCGACATATCGCGCGCATCCCAGCTTTTCACCGTGTCGCTGATGTGGCGTGTCAGGAAGGTGGCGAACTCCGGCGCAACTTTATACGCGGCCTGCTCCAGATGCCCATTCAGTGAGGCGCGCAGGGCGCTGTCGGCAACCAGTGTTTCGCCGAACCACTGTCCGGCGCTGGCGATGCGCTGCTTCACGCGCGAATCGTCAGCGTTAATGTCGGCTTTCACCCACTGGCGCAGGTCTGCCCACAGTTCGCCAAGATAACGGTTGAAGGCTTCGTCTTCCTTCAGATAGTTTTTCATGCTTTCGGCCCGCACGGCCATCTCCGGATCGTGTTTGAGCTTATCGATTAGCTTAAACGTGGCGCGATCGAAGGCGTGGCGGATCTGATGCGCCCGATCGTGGCTGATGTCATCCAGTAAGGAATTAACGGCATCAGACACCAGTTCGGCGCTGTGCTCGCCCAGCCATTCAGTCGGCAGGATCTTCGCTTTCATCGGATGCTCGGTCTCCAGCCAGTGCACGATCTGTCGGGCGATAAACGCCCGCGAGCTGTCGCGCTGGAGCAGGGCGATAAGTTGGGCGATCAATGTGTCGAGCAACACCTGATGGCGATTGTTTTTGGTCATGCTTTCCAGCATCAGCGCGCTGGTACCAGAGAGATCGACCTTGTCGATGGCTTTGTGCACCGCCCGCTTGATCAGCCGCTGAATGCGGGCGTCGTCGGTGAGTTCGAGAAAACCGCTCATTATTTGCAGCAGATGCTGGCCAATTCGCTGGGCGTTTTCCGGCTGGCTGAACCAGTTACCGATCAACAACGCCGGTTCATGGCGGCGGATCAGGGCGATCAGGGACTGGGTGTCGAGAAATTTTTCCTGCACAAACTGACCGAGATTCTCCCCGATCCGATCCTTATTGCGCGGGATAATCGCCGTATGTTGCGAGATGAACGGGATTGGTACCCGACGAAAAAGCGCCACCACGGCGAACCAGTCCGCCAGCGCGCCGACCATCGCCGCTTCGGCGATCGCTTTGATCCCGAGCACCCAGAAGTTAGGCGGCAGAAACAGTGTGATGACGAAGGTAGCGGCGGCAATCAGCAGCAATGAGAGCGCCAGTCGCTTGGCGCGTTTGAGTTCAGCAATTTTATTCATAGGCTTAAGGATAGAGCCAGACGGGGGGATCGCGCAAAAAATGTGGAGCGCCTCCCATTTTCAGACGAGCAAAGCTTACTCCGGGATCCAGTTGTCCCAGGCGGGTAAGGGGCCGAGTTCCGCCACCAGAAAATCGATAAACGATCGCACCTTCGGATTGCTGTACTTACTGGGAAAATAGAGCGCATACAGGGCGTGGGTTTCGCAGGTGATGGTGCCGTCGAGCATCAGCGGCGTTATCTCTTCTTTTTGAATATGATCGCCAATCAGATAGGTGGGCAAATACGCCACTCCCTGATCTTCTAACACCGATTTCAGCAATACCAGACTGCTGTTGGCCTGGATAGGCATATGCAGTTTTAACTGATGCAGACGATCCTGTTCATCCGCCACCTTCAGCACCGGCGTGAGACCTGGGTAAACCAGGCAATCATGATTGACCAGATCGCTACGACGCTGGGGCATGCCTTTTTTGGCAAGGTAGCCGGGTGAGGCGCAGTATGCCCAGCGGACAGGCACCAGCTTGCGCATTGCGTAGTTCTGCGGTGGTGCGGTGGAGATTCGCAGGGCGATGTCGAAATCCGTTTCGTTCAGATTCACGAAGTTATCGTTGAGATCGATATACAGATTCACATCTGGGAACTGGGAACGATATTTATCCACCAGGTTCACCAGCCGGGAATAACCAAACGCAATTGAGCAGGTTATGCGTAATTCACCCTGCGGGCTGTGGTAATAACCGGAGGTGGTATTCAGCGTTTCATCGAATTCTTTCAAAAGCTTATTGGCGCGGTTAAAGAGATATTGCCCGGCATCGGTCAGGGTAATACTGCGGGTGGTACGTTTAATTAATGTCGTGCCTAACGTATCTTCCATTGCCGCCAGGCTTTTGCTGACCGCTGATGGCGAGACGTTGAGCTGCGCCGCGGCTTCTGACAATCCTCCGCAGTCGACGATTTTAATGAAAAACTCCAGATGCTTGAGTGAAATCGGCGTACTCATAGTTTCCTTTTATTCACAAGTGATTTGCAAAAACGGTACGAATAGGCCGTTACATTCGCGTTTTAAACATGTAACTATTGAATCACAGGAAACAACTTGCTGGCAAAATGAAAAAATAACAACTTAGGTGAGTTACGTCACAAAATAAAAGGAGGCGAAACGGAAACTCATCACATTGTGAATTTAATCTCATTAAATATTATTCTAAAGGTACCGATTATGTGGTCACGACTCGAACCCTACAGATCGTCGATTATTTTATTAGTTGCTCTGGTGATTGGCGGCTTATTAGGTATTTATGCCCCCTCGTTTGCAAGTAAACTCCAGCCAATCGGCCAGATATTCTTAAATCTGCTATTTATGATTATTGTGCCGCTGGTGGGGATCAGCGTCATGTCTTCGATCGCCAGTATGACCGACCTGAAAAGGCTGGGGCGCATTATGGCGATTATCTTTATTGTTTCGATCGCAATGGCCTTTATTCCGGCTGCCGGGATCGTTGCGCTGGCGCTATGGTATAACCCGGCGCAGGGCGTCACTATCGATCTTTCGCAGTCGGTGCAGGCGGGCAGCGGTAAGATGGATTTTGTCAGCATGATCACGACCAGCGACTTTATCGGACTGTTTTCTAAGTCAAATATTCTGGCGCTGATTGTGATGGCGATTATTGCTGGTGTGGCGATTGGTCAATCGGATCAGGCCGGTAAGCGCATTGCGTCGCTGCTGGAAGATGCCAATACCGTGATCATGAAGATCGTCTCAATCATTATGAAGGTCGCACCGATTGGCCTGGGCTGCTATTTCGCTGCCACTATGGCCAGTCAGGACTCTGCACTGCTGTTAACCTTTGCTCGCGCCATCGGCCTGTTCATGGTGGCCACGCTGGTCTACTTTGTTTTTGGCTCGATTTTCTATTCGTATATTGGCGGCGGGATTCCGGCGGTCAAAGCTTTCTGGCGTAATGCGATTGAACCGTCTGCGACTGCGCTGGGAACCTGCTCTTCGCTGGGGACTCTCCCGGTGACGCTGCGTGCCGGTAAGGCGATGGGGATTAACCCGGAAATCGTTGATGTCTCCATTCCGCTACTGGTTAACCTGAACAAAGGTGGCGTGGCGATGATTGCCGCGCTGAAAATTGTCTTTATCTATTCCGTGCTGGGCATGGAGTTCACCACCGAGACCTTCTTCCTGACCATGCTGATTGCGGTGCTCTCCGCCATTATCGTCGGCGGCGTACCGGGCGGGGCATTCCTCGGTGAAATCTTTATCGTCACTACGCTGGGCCTGCCAATGGAAGCGATCCCGATGTTAGTAGTGCTGGGCACGATTACCGATGCGCCTGCCACACTGATTAACGTTATCCATGATTTGAATGCGGCGCAGATTGTTGAACGGTTCGCTGGAAAAAAGCAGACCAACACTGAAATAAACTCTACTGCTGCGGTGGTATAGGTTTCACTCGGATTAAGAACAGGAGATGTTATGAAAGACGCAATGAAGCTTGAGACGCAATTAGTTGTTGCGGGTCGCGACAAACGCTACACCCAGGGAGCGGTGAATCCGGTTATCCAGCGCGCCTCTTCACTGGTGTTTGATACCGTGAAAGACAAAAAATTCGCCACCGCCAATCGCGCAAATGGCGAGCTGTTTTATGGTCGCCGCGGAACCTACACCCACTTTGCCTTCCAGAAGGCAATGAGCGAACTGGAAGGCGGCGTTGGCTGCGCGCTTTACCCGTGCGGCGCTGCGGCGGTGACCAATGCGATTCTGGCGTTTGTCCAGGGTGGCGATCATATTTTGATGACGGGCGCGGCCTACGAGCCAACCCAGGATTTTTGCAATAAGATCCTGAGTAAATTCAATGTGGAAACAACGTATTACGATCCGTTGATTGGTGCTGGTATCGTTGACCTTCTGCGTCCGGAAACGAAAGTTGTATTCCTCGAATCGCCAAGTTCGATCACCATGGAAGTCCAGGATGTACCGGGGATGGTGAAAGCTATCCGCGCGGTTAATCCGGAGATTGTCATTATGATCGACAACACCTGGGCGGCGGGTGTGCTGTTCAAAGCGCTGGAATATGGCGTGGATATTTCCATTCAGGCGGGAACGAAGTACACCATCGGTCATTCGGACGGCATGCTGGGCACGGCGGTGTCCAACGCGCGTTGTTGGGATCGTCTACGCGAGAACTCCTATTTGATGGGACAAACGCTGGATGCCGATACGGCCTACAACGGCAGCCGTGGATTGCGCACCCTGGCGGTACGTCTTAAGCAGCATCAGGAGAGCAGCATCCATATTGCCCGCTGGCTGTCGGCAAGGCCGGAAGTGGCGCGGGTGAATCATCCGGCATTACCGGAATGCCCGGGGCACGAGTATTTTCAGCGTGACTTTGCCGGAAGCTCAGGCCTGTTCTCGTTTGTGCTGAAAAAGAGACTGACCGACGAGCAGATGGCGAATTTCCTCGATAACTTCTCGCTGTTCCATATGGCCTATTCGTGGGGCGGATTTGAGTCGCTTATTCTGGCGAATCAGCCAGAAGAGCTGAACAGCATTCGCCCAGCCGGAGAGGTGGATTTCAGCGGCACCCTGGTCAGGGTGCATATTGGCCTTGAGGATATTGGCGACCTGATTGCCGATCTGGAAGCAGGGTTTGCGCGCATTGCTTAAGATAATGTGATGGTTGCCGGATGCGGCGCAGGCGCCTTATCCGGCCTATCACTACGACATAGGCCGGATAAGCGTCAGTGCCATCCGGCAGGTTAGTTTTCAGTGGCTAACGTTGTTGTTTCATGCTGGCGAACCCGTTTCAGTAAGCCTGCCAGGGTAAAGACGACAGCAATACCCGCCGCAACCGCCAACAGATGAAACGAAATCTTGCCGCCGTTAAACCACAGCCAACGTCCGATTTCGACAGAAACCGCCATCACCGTCAGGATGACCATATTCAGCGACGCCGAGACCGTACCCTTCGGTAAGTTGTTGGAAAACAGCGTAAAGCGGAACAGCGTCGGAAAGATCATACCAATGCCAAACGCATACAGGCTGGTTCCCAGCACCGACCACAACCAGACGTGCGGCCACAGCAAATTGCCGGCAATCAGCACCGCCAGTCCGCTCAGTTGAATGGGTGCCGCCCGCCAGATAAAACGTGGCTGGGTTGGATCCTTCACAAAACGAACAACCACCATATTGGCGACGATCACCGCGCCAAACACCGGTGCCTGCGCCCAGGCGAACTCTGATGTGCTCATACCGCCAGCGTCGATCAGGATCACCGGCGAGACCGCCACCCAGCTCATCATCGGGATATAGCTTAGCGACAGCGTGGCTGCGCCAAACAAGAACACCCGGTTGCGGAAAACGTCGCGGAAATCACGCAGTACGCCGCGTGCACTGAACGGCACCGCGCCGCGCTTAACGGTTTCCGGCATTGCTAACGCTAGCCCAATCAGGGCGATAAGCCCCATGGCGGCGATAATGGCGAACAGGACTTTCCAGTGTACAAAGTGCATCAGCGCTGCGCCGGAGAGCGGGCCGATAACTGGCGCAACCAGCACAATGGAGGTGATTATCGCCATTAACTTTATGGCCTTCGTTTGCCCAAACGCCTCCTGAACCGTGACATAGCCAACGGTAGCGATAAAGCAGATGCTGGTGCCCTGTACAAATCGGGCGACCAGAAATTGCGTCATTGAGGTGGTCAATAGCGTGGCAGCGCAGGCGAGCGTAAAAATTAACGCCCCCGCAATCAGCACCGGTCGACGGCCAATCCGGTCGGAGAGCGGTCCCAGCAGCCATTGCAGCGCCATGCCGCCAGCCAGATAGAGGCTCACCGCAGCGGGGGCCAGGCTGACGTCGGCGTTGAAATCACGCACCACATTGATGATGCCTGGCTGGATCAGGTCCGTCGACAGATAGGCGGCGAAGTCATATAAAATCAACGCGACAGGAAAAAATAGCGTCGTGGTGCGTTGGGAGAAAAACGCGAGAATCCGTTGCATAAAACAGCTCCTTTTCGGGAGAAAACCCTCAACGGGAATAGCGAAATTCAATACCGTCTTTGAGACGTCAGACCGATGACAGAAAAAAGCAGACTGCAAATGTACTGAATTTCATGTAATCAAAAACGCTGCCTGCGCGAGGCGCAAACAGGAGAAACGTTTTCAGACTCGGGTCAGAAAACGTAACGATTACAGGTAACAATCAGCACATCGCACCTCGGGAAGAATTGGTTGAATGGATAATAGCCACCCAAAGTGTAATGCGGATTGGATATTAATTAAACGAGTTTATCCGCTTTATTTGCAGAAAATCGTCACGCTTATCAGAAAGTGACGCTCTGCAGAAAACGCAGCGCGATTGCACAACCGAAGATGATCAGCACGCCTCCGGCGATACGCTCGATCCACACGATCCCTCGGGTTAACCGCCGCTGGATCTGTGGTAAGCCGATGAACATCACGATCAGCAGATCCCAGAACAACACCACGCTGGTCATCCAGATCCCGCTCATAGTTTGTTGCAGCAGCGTCACCGACGGGCCGAGCAGGGCGGTCATCAGCGCCAGATAGAACAGCGCATTTTTTGGGTTAAGCAGCGACGAACCTAATCCCAGCAGCAACTGTTTGCCAAATCCTGGACAGGTAGACTGGGCGTCTGCTCCGGTCAGGGTTTGCGGGCGGCTGCGTATCAGTAGGCTGCCTATCCACAATAAATAGAGCGCGCCCAGCAGTTCAATAACCGTAAACAGCAGGGGAAGTTGGCGCAGGATCCCCCAACCAATAATCGCCAGCAGGATATACAGCCCGTTGCCGATGGCGATCCCTACGCACAGCCCGGCGCTGCCGCGCATCCGGTAACGTACGGCGTAACCGACCAGTAAAAAGAAGTCCGGCCCTGGGCTGAGTAGTGCAACAAAATGCGCCAGCGCCAGCGCGGGAAAAGCAGACGGAAAAAGTTCAGCAAGCAGCGACATAGCGACCTCAGAAAATGAAACAGAGATCAGCGTACGCCTGACGCAACGCTAATTATTGTCTGATATTGATCGTCCCAGTGCGTACTGGCGCGGTGTGGCTGCTGTGTAGCGAACAAAGGTGCGATGGAAATGGCTCTGGTCGGCAAACCCGCTCTGGTAGCCGACATCGACAATCTCGTCCCCGGCCCGTAGCCGCTGACGGGCATAGTCAATCCTCACGATGTTCAGATAATTTCCCGGCGTCAGCCCGGTGTCCTGCTTAAAGGTCCGAATCAGCGTTTCTTTACGCATGTGACACTCATCTGCCAGCTCATCCAGCGAGGGTGGGGAGAGCAGACTGGACTGCAACCGCTCGCGCAGATACTGGCTGGTGACGCTTAGGTTTTCCGGTGTTACCGACTGCAATGGCAGCGAGCGCAGCAATGCTTGTGCGGCATCAGTTATCTGCGTCGTTTGCCGTTGCGGCATGAGCGCCACAAGGTGCATGTAGCACTGGAATAATTGCGGATCGCGGATAACAGGAGTGTGCGTGCAAAGCCGTTGATTGCTGTTCAGCGCTGGCAGATGGGCAAGGCACCACCGGGCATCAAGATAAAGCATGTGATAGCTGCGAAATTGCCCGTTGACGGGATTACAGCTGTGAGGTGCCAGTGGTGGGATCACAATGAGATCGCCCACCTCCAGATGGTATTCCTTGTCATCGCACAGGCAGCAGGTTCCTCCCTCGAGAATTGCCCCAATCGAGAGCTGAGAGTGGTGATGGCGCTTATAGGCCTGCTGACTTTGCCAGGTGCTGCGAAGCTCCAGCCACGGCAGTTGCTCATCACGCCAGAACGATTGTGGAATATCTCGGGTATGCGTCACATCGTGTCCTCCATGAAAGTGATGATTTGTTATAGCACAGGCCCTGCGGTGAAAAAGCGGGAATGTGCATTGAGGTCGTGATTCTGCGTGATGCGTTCCAGACAAATGCAGACGTTACAAAGGGGCGTTTTTATCCCGGAAATCGCCTCGCAAAGAGAGAAAGTTACAGGTGAGAGTGTGGTTTACCAGCGCTACAGTCACGGTATCTTATTTCCAGGTGATGGATCGCCATGAACAAAGCACCGACTTCCACCCCGCATGATGCGGTCTTTAAAACGTTTTTGCGCCACCCTGAGACAGCTCGGGATTTTCTACAAATACATCTTCCCGCTTCGCTGCGCGAACTTTGCGATTTTCAGACGCTGAAACTCAAGCCGGATAGTTTCATTGAAGAGGATTTACGTGCGCACTATTCCGATGTGCTGTGGTCCGTGAAAACGACGGAAGGTGATGGCTATGTCTATGTGGTGATTGAACACCAAAGCACACCGGATGCGCATATGGCATTCAGGTTGATGCGTTACGCGGTAGCGGCCATGCAGAAGCATTTAGATGCCGGGCATCAGCAATTACCGCTGGTGGTGCCGATGTTGTTCTATCACGGTGCGAAAAGCCCGTATCCTTATTCCCTATGTTGGCTGGACGAGTTTGCTAACCCGAAGCTGGCTCGTCAGCTGTATGCTGTGGCGTTTCCACTGGTGGATATTACAGTTATCCCGGATGACGAAATTGTGCAGCATCGACGTATGGCGCTGCTGGAGTTAATCCAAAAACATATTCGTCAGCGCGACCTTATGGGGCTGGTCGAGCAAATTGTTTCCCTGCTACTTACCGGACTGACTAATGACAGCCAGATAAAGACGCTGTTTAATTATATTTTACGAACTGGCGATGCGCCTCGATTCAGTGAGTTTATTCGTGAGGTTGCCGAACGTTCACCGCAGTATAAGGAGCATTTGATGACGATCGCCGACAGATTGCATGAGGCAGGGCTACAAAAAGGCAGGCTGGAAGGGTTACAGGAAGGACGACAAGAAGGGCTTATAGAAGGACGACGTGATGAGGCGCTCCGTATTGCCCACACTATGCTGGCAGACGGTATTGATATCTGCACGGTACAAAAAATTACCCGGCTTTCCGCAGAAGATATTCAGGGTTTAAGTCATTAGATATGAGTTAAATCGCATAATCGCCTGGCCGAAATCACCGGGCGGTCCGGTTTACTCTATCGCCATCTTTACCGCCTCGCCGAGCTTTTGCATCACTTCCTGATGCTTCTCGTTTGGCGGCAACGCGCAGTTGATGCGTACGCAGTTGCGATACTTTCCGGATGCGGAGAACAGCGATCCCGGTGCGACCTGGATTTTCAGGCGACAGAGCTGCTTAGCGACGCAGACCATATCGACCTGGAGCGGCAGCTCGACCCACAGCATAAAGCCGCCTTTTGGTCGTGTGACGCAGATCCCGCAGGGAAAATATTCCCGTACCCAGCAGGTGTAGATCTCCATATTACGCTGATAAATCTGGCGCATACGCCGGATATGCCGATGGTAATGACCTTCGCGCACAAAGGAGGCTGCTGCCAGCTGCGTAGCGGGAACGTTAGTACCAATGACGGCGTACTTCATGTGTAGCAGTTTGTTGTAATAGCGACCGGGAACCACCCAACCCACGCGCAGTCCGGGGGCTACGGATTTGGTAAACGAACTGCAGAGTATTACCCGGCCGTCACTGTCCCAGGAGTGGATCGTACGCGGGCGCGGATACTCTGTGGCCAGTTCGCCATACACATCATCTTCAAAAATGACGATGTCGTGACGCTGGGCGAGGGCGAGCACCGCCCGCTTACGCGCATCCGGCATAATGAACCCGAGAGGGTTGTTGCAGTTGGGTACCAGCAGCACGCCTTTGATCGGCCACTGATCCAACGCCAGCTCTAGCGCTTCAATGCTGATCCCGGTATCTGGATCGGTTGGGATCTCAATCACCTTGATTCCCAGGCCGCGCAGTAGCTGCATTGTGCCGTAGTAGGTGGGGGATTCAACGGCGACAATGTCCCCTGGCTGACAAACCGCCAGCAGCGCCAGCGACATTCCGCTCTGGCTCCCGTTGGTTATCACAATATCATCGGCGTTGAGGACTGAACCGCTATCCAGCATCAGACGGGCGATCTGCTGGCGCAGATCCTGGCTGCCGGGAAGCTTGTCGTACCCCAGCACTGCCTTCAGGTTATGCTGCACTACGCGGCTGAGTTCGCGCCAGAGCGGTTTCAGGCTCGGTTGACTGACATCTGGCGCGCCGCTGCTGAAGGGGATCACAGATTTATCGCTATGCCCTTTTAGCATATCCAGCACCAGATCCCACTGCGTTATCTCGACCGGACGCTGCACCGGGCGTGACATCGGCGGTACGGGCGGCAGCGCTTTTTGCGGCGCGACAAAATAACCGGAACGCGGCTGCGGGGTGATCAGTTGCCGCTGTTCCAGCATCTGATACGCCTGCTGGACGGTGCTGATACTGACCCCGTGCTCCTGACTCAGGTTACGTACCGAAGGCAGTTTTTCGCCATGGCGATACAACCCCTGCTCAATGCGTTCGGCCAGCAGATTGGCCAGATGTTGATAACGCGTCATGCTGTATCCCTCATGGGTATCATACAGATTAAAAAACCAGTACAGATTGGCGTGAAAAAAGCGATGTAGAACTCTTTTTAACCAATCTGTATGTTAAATAAAAGTACTTTGTGAGTCTGTATTGATTAGGGCCAAATCCGTGAAGATAAAGCCTCAGACAAGGCGGGGAGGCAAGGTATGGAATTTCACGAGAATAAAGCAAAGCAGCCATTTCTTGGATTTGTTCTGATCTGGCGGGCATATAAGGCGTGGAGGTTACGGGCGCAAACGCGGCGCGTATTGCAACAGATGAGTAATGAGCGGTTGCGGGACGTCGGGCTGCGACGCGATCAGATCGAATAGCCGCGGATGGTGTTTCCTGAACGGTTTTGTGGCGACCTCGTTTGTGGTGGGGCGATGGAAGAGGAAGGACTGGGAGAAATTGCTCCTGGTTCTGCCAACGAAGGGAGTATTATTGAAGCACTTTTGCTTCATGGAAGGATTATTATCAGGATGAAAGCTACAGAAGCCCGATTACTCGATTTTCTCAAACGCTCACAGCAATTTGTTATTCCCATCTATCAACGAACCTATTCATGGTCTGAGCAACAATGTCGTCAGCTTTGGGACGATATTATTCGAGCCGGGCAACGTGACGATATTTCGGCCCACTTTATTGGCTCCGTTGTTTATATAGAGCAGGGACTGTATCAGGTTTCGGGGATTTCTCCGTTACTGGTTATTGATGGTCAACAGCGCCTGACGACGGCGATGTTACTCCTTGAGGCGTTATCCCGTCATCTTGGCGATGAAGAGTTGATTGATGGCTTCTCCGCCATGAAGTTACGCAATTACTATTTGCTCAACCCCTACGAGTCCGGAGAGCGGGGATACAAGCTGTTGCTGACGGAGACGGATAAAGATAGCCTGCTGGCGCTGATTAAACAAAAACCGCTGCCTGAAAACGGTTCGCAGCGGATTGAGGCCAATTTTAACTTCTTCGATGAACAAATCAGCAAATTAGGCGATGACTTGATTTCGCTGTGTCGTGGGCTATCAAAGCTATTGATTGTCGATGTCGCACTGAATCGCGGGCAGGATAACCCGCAGCTAATTTTTGAAAGCATGAACTCAACGGGCAAAGCGCTCAGCCAGGCTGATTTGGTGCGTAATTATATCCTGATGGGGCTGGAGCCGGAACATCAGACGCGGCTGTATGACGACCACTGGCGACCGATGGAAATTGCTTTTGGTCAGAAAGGCTATAGCGAATATTTTGACAGCTTTATGCGTCATTATCTGACGGTCAAAACGGGGGATATTCCTAGGACCGATGAAGTTTATGAAGCATTTAAGTTACATGCGCGTAGCCAGGCTATTGCCGAAGAGGGTGTGGATGCGCTGGTAGCGGATATTCAGCGCTATGCGGAATATTTCTGTGCGATGGCGCTGGGGAAAGAGAGCGATAAGCAACTTGCTATAGCGTTTCAGGATTTACGGGAGTTAAAGGTTGATGTTGCTTATCCGTTCCTGCTGGTGCTGTACCACGATTACCGGGAGGGCAATTTATCACACGATGATTTTCTGAGTGCGATACGCCTGGTTGAGTCGTATGTTTTCCGCCGCGCGGTGTGCGCTATTCCAACCAACTCGCTGAACAAAACATTCGCCACGTTTTATCGGGTGTTAAATAAAGATAAAGAACGCTACCTGGAAAGTATTCAGGCGCATTTACTGGAACTGCCGAGCTATCGACGTTTCCCGGACAACGATGAATTTAGCCACAAGTTAAAAGAGCGCGATCTGTATAACTTCCGTAGCCGTAGTTACTGGCTACGCCGCCTGGAAAATTACGGGCGCAAAGAGCGCGTGGCGGTGGATGAATATACGATTGAACATATTATGCCGCAGAATGAAAATCTGTCGGCAAAATGGCGTGAAGAGCTGGGTAGCGACTGGCAGCGGGTACATAAAGAGCGACTACATACGCTGGGGAACCTGACGTTAACCGGCTATAACTCCCGTTACAGCGATAAAGCCTTTGTGGAAAAACGCGATATTGATGGCGGCTTTAAAGAAAGCCCTTTGCATTTAAACGCCGGATTAGGGCAGTGCGAGAAGTGGGATGAAGCGGCGATGGATGCTCGGGCTGAGCGGCTGGCGAAGCGTGCCGTTCAGGTCTGGAGTGCTCCTGAGTTGGATGAAGATGTTCTTGATGGCTATCGTCAGCAGCCTGAAAAAGCGATGAACTACAGTCTGACGGATTTCCATCAACTGGAGGTCGGCTCACATAGCCGGATGCTATTTGACCAACTGGCACCAGAGATTTTAAAGCTGGATGCGAGTATCACACAGGAAGTGCTGAAGCTGTATATCGCCTTCAAGGCGGAGACCAATTTTGTGGATGTCGTACCGCAGAAAAGCCGGTTGCGCCTGTCGCTGAATATGCCGTTCCATGAACTGGTCGATCCGAAAGGGATGGCGAAAGACGTAACGGATCTTGGTCGCTGGGGCAATGGTGATGTAGAGGTCGGTTTCAGCGATCTTGCCCAGCTACCGTATGTGATGGGGCTGATTCGCCAGGCATTTGAAAAACAGATGGATAGCGCGGTGGTATAGCCTCGCCGTAACCCCGGCAGCATGGAGGCTGCCGGGGATAACGACTCGCATAAGTCACTATTGATAAGAAATATAAATCAGGCCGGATAAGCCATCCGGCAATAATCAAAACCTTAAGCAGGCAACGCGAAATGCCCCGTCGCCATATCAAACATCAGGCGGGCAAAGCCCTTAGCGCACTGCGGGTTCGATAAATACTGCAGCATAAATTCTTGTCGCGCTTCGTCACTGTCCATCACCGCGTCGTCTACCGCCTTGAAAAAACCGCCTAATATTGCCTGCTCGGGACTGTTATTCCTGATTTGTTTCATCACCGTTTCATTCTCAGTGATTTTATTAAACACGGTCATTGCGCTGCTGAGCATATCTTTATCTGTCAGATGGTCGGTGATAAACAGTTCATTCATTCGCGATAAAATATGCGACAGAAATTCCTCTTTCTTGTCTTTTGGTTTTGCCGTACCCACGTCGTTACTGGGATCAAGTGTATATTTCGCATCATCTTCTTGTAGTTTCAGATGTTGTTCGTGGATCTTTGATAAGCGATAGTGGCTCATCTCCACGTTACTGAGATCAATCTCGTCCTCTTCCAGATGTTGCTCATGCAACAGCGGGCGCAGATGGCGGGCAAACAGGCTTAGTTTCTCCAGATCTTTGTCATCGTACTCGACGATCTGCGACATAAACTCGTAGAAGCGAACAAAACTGCCAAGATCTTTCTTGAAAATCTCCAGACGATCTTTTTCCTGCTTGCAGGCGTTAAAGCTATTTTCCGCATTGGTAATTAATACCGTATCGCTTGTTTTTTTGGTGCGCTCAAACATCTCTTTTGCCATCAGGTAAGCATCGATTGCCAGGGCGTAACGCTTTTTCCAGCGTTCGACCGCCGGTTTGCAAATATTGCTGATTGCCGCGTTGGATTTATTTTTGCTGAAAAATGCTATGCAGAATTGCTCCACTTCATTCCACTGGAAAATCTGCGTGGCACGCAGTTTTTCAAACAAATCGAACACCTGCTGCGGATCGCTGACGTCGGTCAGTTCCGCCGTCTGGTAATAAGGCTGGAACGCGCAGAGGATCTCGTCCGGCTCGTTATAAAAATCGAGCACGAAGGTGCCTGACTCCGCTTTGCCCGGATAGGTGCGGTTCAGGCGTGACAGCGTCTGTACACACTCAACGCCGCCGAGGGCTTTATCGACATACATGGCGCACAGCTTAGGCTGGTCAAAACCGGTCTGAAACTTATTGGCAACCAGCATGACCTGATAATCGTCGCTGTCGAAGGCTTTGCGCATGTCCCGGCCTTTCAGACCAGGGTTCATATTCATCTCGGTAAATTTCTGATTTAACAGCGCGAGGCTATTCTGGTCGCCTTCCTGGAATTCCACCTCCCCAGAAAATGCCACCATCGCGCTGATTTTCGGGTAATTGTTCTCGCTAATATATTTATCAAAGGCCAGCTTGTAGCGAACGGCGGCTTTACGCGAGCTGGTAACTACCATCGCTTTCGCCTGACCGCCAAGCAGGTGCATAACGTGTTTGCGAAAGTGCTCGACGATCACCTTCACCTTCTGCGAGACGTTGTAATCGTGCAGCGTGACCCACTGACTCAGCCTGACCTTGGCCCGATTGCTGTCGACTTCGCGGTCTTTATCTTCCAGCTTTTGCAGCAGCTGATACGCCACTTTGTAGTTGGTATAGTTTTTCAGTACATCCAGGATAAAGCCTTCTTCGATCGCCTGGCGCATGGAGTAGACGTGGAAGGCAGCCGGTTTATTGGTTTTTGACGCAGGTTGTTCCGGATGCGGGCGGCGGCCAAACAGTTCGAGGGTTTTGGCCTTCGGCGTGGCGGTAAAGGCGTAGTAGTTCAGATTACTGCTGCCCTGACGCGCGGCGATGGTGACATCCAGAATATCTTCTGACGACAGCACCACGTCGTCATCCATCTCTTCGGTCATCAGCACTTCTTTTAGCTGACGGGCGGTGGTACCGCTCTGTGAGGAGTGCGCTTCATCGGCAATAACCGCGTATTTACGCTGTTTCAGGCTGACGCTGTTTTCGATGGCTTTCAGGACGAACGGGAAGGTCTGGATGGTGACGATAATAATCGGCTGCGAGTTTTCCAGCGCGCTGGCCAGCTTTTCCGATTTAGAACCATCACCTTCTTTATTATTGATGCGTCCGACCACGCCGTCAGCGTGTTCGAATTGCCAGATGGTGTCCTGAAGCTGGTCGTCCAGTACCGTGCGGTCCGTCACTACGATCACGGAGTGGAACTGTTTTTCTCCGTTCACGTCGTACAGACGGGAAAGCTGATGGGCGGTCCAGGCAATGGAATTCGATTTACCGGAGCCGGCGCTATGCTGTATCAGGTATTTGTAGCCGGTTCCTTCCAGCGTTGCGGCTTCCAGCAGCTTGTTGACCACGTCCCACTGGTGATAGCGCGGGAAAATCAGGCTCTCTTTCTTCGATTTCAGCCCGTTCCAGTCCTCTTTTTCTTCAATCTGCAAATGCACGAAGCTGGCGAGGATTTTTAATAAGTTATCCGGCAGCAGGACTTCATTCCACAGGTAGTCCGTGGCATAGCGGGTGGTATCTTCGGGAATATTGTTGCCCGCACCGCCCTCTTTGGTGCCTTTGTTAAAGGGCAGGAAGAAGGTGCTGTCCCCCGCGAGCCGGGTGGTCATAAAGACGTCGTACTGGCTGACCGCGAAATGGACCAGCGCCCCGCGCTTAAAGGTCAGCAGCGGTTCGGGTTTGTTGGTGGCCGGATCTTTCGCCAGACGGGTCTTTTTGTACTGCACAATCGCGCTATGCACCGTCTGTTTAAATTCGGATTTCAGCTCCAGCGTGGCGACCGGCAGGCCGTTGATAAACAGCACCAGATCGATGCGCCACTTTTTGGCTTTCAGGCCGGTTTCCGCAAAGGCGCAGTTGGAGGCATAGGGGCTATACACCAGCTCCGGTACGATGCGGCAGAGATTCTGCCGATAGCACGCCAGGGTTTCCGGGTTCAGATTGTGCTCGGGTTTAAACTGGCACAGGGAAAAACGGGCGTTGCGGATTTTCAGGCCGTGGCGCAATACGCCCAGCGTGCCCCAGCTGCGCGACTGGATATCCGTAGCGTTACTGTCGGCTTTTTTAAGCTGCGTAACCAGTGCGTCGAGGAAATGGCGCCCGGTATCGTTGGGATAGACGCGGACGAATTTCTCCCACTCCTGCGGTTGGGTGGATTGCACAAATTGTAATGTGTCCTGCACATAGAGCGCCCGTTCGCGATCGTAGCCGTCACCTTTGCCGATAATCCAGCCTTTTGCCACCATCTGCGCGATGATATCGTTTTGAAGATTGACCTCTTTGGCTATGTCGTTGCTCATGCAAAGGCCTCCGCGGGTGATTCTGCTTTGGCTTGTTCGCCCGGCGCAACCCAGTTGCGCACGTCGATTTTTCCGGTGACGGCGGCGGAGATCAGAGCGGTACGGCGTTCCTGGAGGAGTTGAATTCCTATTATGGCTTGATTCTCTAAAGCATTATATTGATTTTCTTGATTTATAAGATACTCACTGATTTGCTTCATTTCATTTTTAGGAGGAATAACGATTTGATAGTTAAGTAAAAAATCTGAAGGTATGCGTTTTAAACCTCCAGCACCGATCATTGCTCCAGTAGCGGCACACATAAAATTATTTTCTTGTAACCTATATAGCAAATAATCTACGTCAATATATTTATTGGTTCTAATAACATATATTTCAGAAGAACCAAAGCCAATGGCATTGGTTAAATTTTTAGCGATGGCTATATTTTTATTTTCAAAGCATGGGGTTACTTTTGCCACTAAAAGATCTCCATCTTTGAAATATGTATACCCGTTTATTACGTCTTTTATTAATCTGTTTTCATCAGTAATAACAGAGTTGTTTTTAAGCTTCTCCATAGGTAAAAAAGTGCATTCATTGATATTATCATAAGTTAATTTCGACTTTGAAGGATTTAGTAATGATACATATTTTATTCTCGTGTATGACCAATGCTCTGGTACTTCCCCCAACCACTCAACACCAGAATCTTTCATCGGTACATCAGGATTTAGCCCTTTGGTCACCACATGGCTAATCACTGCGTGACGTTTTTCATTTAGCAGTTCAATCAGTTGCTGCTGCTTCTCGATCAGGTTGTCGATTTTTGCGGTTTCGTGATCAAGGAACGTCGCGATATTTAATTGTTCATGTAATGTACAGTTAGGAATTGGGATATTAACTAAATCTGATGAATTAATTGCGGGGTAACTTATTCCTACTGAGCGAGATACTACTTCTTTTATAAAACCACTTGCGCGTAAGCAATATGAGGCAAATCTGTTATCAAGATTAGAAGATGGTCTGATTACGGCAAATCCAGTGGATACAACCATATTAGCTGGCGGTTTAATGATAGGAGCGATAGCTTCTAGGTATGTTCTAACTGTCGAGATAATTATATCGCCATCTTTTACCAAGCGTCTTGCCCTTGATGGAGCCTTTGAAAACGACATGTTCTCTGTAGTTGTTATCCCCAGAGAAGAAGACACACTGCCTATGTCAACATACTCGATCTCGTAATCTTTGTCTGTTGAATCAGAAATAACTTGATCATTACAGGTGCAAAGAAATTTCAGTGGTACTGTGCTCCAGCGAGCGGGTAACGTTTGTAGCCACTCCACCCCAGAATCCTTATATTCTGAATACGCCTTATATTTAGCCATCAGGAATGTACCTCCCGCAGCAGTTGCATAATCTCGATGCTGACCGCATCTAAATCCGCATCAATCTCCTCCAGTGGGCGCGGCGGCTGATAAATATAAAAATGACGGTTAAATGGAATTTCATAACCGATAATCCCGATATCGCCGTCTTTCGCATCACGCTTATCGGCGTTGATCCACGCATCCGCCACGTGCGGCAGGACTTCCGCTTTGAAGTAGCTCTCGATTAGCTCGCTGGTGGAAATAGCCGGATTCAGCGGCACATTCTCGTTATCGCGCAGGTCGCCATCCTGCTCAAACTCAACAACTTTTCCTTGGTAATCAAACGCGCCGTACAGCGGCTGAGCGGCCTCTTTCAGCACCTTTTTCACCACCGGTTCGGCATTCGGATTTTTGCGGGTGATGGCGTCGATAAGCTGCTTGTTCTCTTTGGCATCCAGCTTCACGCCTGCGGTGTTGAGCGCGCCCTTCAGCGTCAGCTGGAACTGGTTAAAGTCGTTGCTGATGACCTCTTTTCCCCCCGCCTGAGCGCCTACCGCTGCCCGAATACGCCGCGCTTTTTCCATTAACTCTCGCTGGAATTGCCACAGTTTGCTGTCGAACAGGTCTTTGATTTGCTTCTCTTTCAGCTCGGCAAACTCGGCTTTGATAATGGCGCGGGCTTCGGTTGCCAGTGTGGTGAAATCACCATAATTCTCATCCCGCCACTGCGAGGCAAATACTTCGTACAGGCGTTCCATCGGCGCGTTAAACGGCTTCGGCGCGAAGCGCAAAGTGGCAATGGCCTCATCGGAAATCTGTGCCGACAGGCGTAGCGGACGCTCAATGGTTAACCGGCGGTAACCAAAATCGGTGTTGTTGAAGATTTTGCTGGCGAAAGTTTTTGGCGCTTCGCTTTTCGCGGTAGCAGACTGGCGACCGCGGCTGGATTTTTGCTCTGGTGCTTTTTCCAGACCCAATACGTCCAGCGTGGTCGCACTAACTGACTCAATATCCCCGAAGGTTCGGGTAATCAGCCGGATATCCTCATCGCCCATTTGATGACGTTTCGACCCCAGCGATTTGCGCATCTTGTCGCACAGGTTGCTGCCGTCAATCAATTGAACCTTGCCCTTACGTTCTGCGATCTTTTTGTTGGATAAAATCCATATATAGGTGGCGATGCCGGTGTTGTAGAACATGTCCGTTGGCAGGGCGATAATCCCTTCCAGCAGGTCGGCTTCAAGGATGTAGCGTCGGATCTCGCTCTCACCGCTGCCTGCGCCGCCGGTAAACAGCGGCGAGCCGTTGAGGATAATGCCGATGCGTCCACCGCCGTTTTGCGCATCGCGCATTTTGCCGATCAGGTGCAGAAGGAACAGCAGTGAACCGTCGGAAACGCGCGGCAGGCCGGGGCCGAAACGACCGCTAAAGCCTTTCTGTAGATGCTCGTCGTTGATCTCCCCTTCAATCTTTTTCCAGTCCACGCCGAACGGCGGATTAGAAAGCATGTAATCAAACCGATCGGCCGGAAGCTGATCGTTAGAGAGGGTGTTGCCGAGCTTAATGCGGCTGACATCCTGACCTTTTATCAGCATATCGGCTTTACAGATGGCGTAAGACTCCGGGTTTAACTCCTGTCCGAAAGCACGCATGACCGCATTCGGGTTTAGTTCGTGCAAGTATTCCATACCCGATGAGAGAAACCCGCCAGTACCGGCGGTCGGGTCGTAAATCGTGCGGATAATACCGTCTTTGGTTAACGCATCATCGTCTTCCATAAACACCAGTGAGGTGGTCAGGCGCACGATATCGCGGGGGGTAAAGTGTTCTCCCGCTGTCTCATTTGAGCTTTCAGCAAAGCGACGGATCAACTCTTCAAACACAAAGCCCATTTCATGGTTGGAAATCGCTTCAGGGCTCAGATCGGTGGCCGCGAATTTTTGTACCACTTTATACAGTAGATTCGCGTCTTCCAGTTGCCCGACAAACTCGCTGAACTTGAAGTGATCGAAGATCTCGCGGGCATCCGTGGAGAACGATTGAACATATTTCTCCAGGTTGGCCTTGATACCGTTTTGCCCCATTTTGCTGAGGTCCATCGGTGAGGTGTTGAAGAATGTCAGATTGTCCGCCGCTCGCAGGATCATTTTCTCTTGTGCTTCTTCCGGCAGGTTCATTGACTGGATTTTTTCGACCTGAGCAAGCACGGATGGTTTGCTGCTTTCGAGTACGCACTCCAGGCGGCGCAGAAGAGTGAAAGGGAGAATGATGCGGCCATATTGTGACTGTTTGAAATCGCCGCGCAGCAGGTCTGCTACCGACCAGAGAAAGGCGGCCGTCTGGGAAAAACTTCCTGATGTCATAAATACAATCCTGGCCTCTGCTGTGAGGCTTTTTTTTCAATGGTTAGATAGTCTCCTTTTTACCAGAAATTCGTAAGTTGATCATTTATAAAGGTTTTTTATAATTTTCGGTGATTTTTGGGCATTAATGATCATCCTAATGAATGTTTTATGAGGGGGGAGAAAAAATAGCGTTCTCCGTCGGTAAGAGTGCGACAAACGGTTGGGAATATATGCCGGATGGCGGCTGCACCTTGTCCGGTCTGTGGGCGTAGGTTTTGAGACATGGTGGGGAATTGTAGGCCCGAAAGCTGTGCGCCATCGGGCAATCCAGAATGAGGGTTACTTCTTCAATCCCGCAAACGCGGCTCTGATCTCGTTTTCCGGTAGGTTAATGCCGATAAACACCAGCAGGCTGTGCGGTTGCTCGTCGCCCCATGGGCGGTCCCAGTCGGCGCTGTACAGGCGCTGAACGCCCTGGAACAGCAGACGGTTCGGTTCGCCGTCAATCCACAGCATGCCTTTGTAGCGCAGCAGCTTCTCGGCAGATTCCAGCAGCAGATTTTCCATTACCCGCGACACGTCACTGATGTTTACCGGGTAATCCAGCTCGACGACGATCGAGGAGATATCGTTTTGCTTGTCGGCGATAAAGTGGAAGCGTGGTTTGGCGCTGACCACGTTCTCCTCGAGCATGAAACCGTTGGTATCGAACAGCAAGGAGAGGTCGATATCACCATGCGTGACGGTATACACCGGGGCGCGGGCGTTGATGCGCGCCAGGCGCTCACGCAGTTTCTCGCTTTCACCCGCCACGTCGGTTTTGGTCAGCAGGATGCGGTCAGCGTAGCCCACCTGCGACTGGGCGATGGTGAACTGGTTCATCTGCTCGTCGGCATGTACCGCGTCAACTAGCGCAATCACACCGTCCAACAGGTAGCGTTCGCAAATCACTTCATGGGAGAAAAAGGTCTGGATAATCGGGCCGGGGTCGGCCATGCCGGTGCACTCGATCACCAAACGGTCGAAATGGATGGCGCCTTTGTCGAGGTTGTCGAGCAGATCTAACAGTGCGTCTTCCAGCTCACTGGAGCGGGTACAGCAAATGCAGCCGTTGGTCAGGGTTTTGATCTGCGTGGCGCGGTCGCCAATCAGCTGATCGTCCACCGAGACTTCGCCGAATTCGTTTTCGATAACGGCAATCTTATAGCCGTGCTGCTCGTTGAGAATATGGCGCAGCAGGGTGGTTTTACCCGCGCCAAGAAAACCGGTGAGTAGGGTAACTGCAATCGGGGTCATTCATTTCTCCTTCTAACAGCAACTGCTTCCGCCGCTACCGTAGCGGGCTTCCTGGCGCTCGCGGAAGAATTCTTCGTAGGTCATGTACGGCTTATCGGGATGGTTGGTCTTCATGTGCTCGACGTAGTTGTCGTAGTCCGGAATGCCAATCAGCATCTTTGCCGCCTGACCGAGGTATTTTTTTGCCTGACCTAAAGTACCAAACATAAACAATCCTGATAAGCGAAAAGCCCCGCCGAAGCGGGGCTGAATACGGTTAGTGATGTGAAGAGGTCTTCACGCCGCCTTCCGGCACCGGTACATACGGCGTCTCTTTATCAGAGCGACCGTTGATGGCGCGGGCTTTCTGCCAGGTACGGAACCCGTAGAAAATGATGCTGTACACCACCACCAGGAACAGAATACTCAGGCCTGCGTTGGTGTAGTTGTTGACGACGATGTGGTTCATGTTGGCAATCTGCTGAGCGGTCAGTTCGCCGCCGTTAGCAATCTTCTCTTTGTACTGATTCGCCATGAAGAAGAAGCCTTCCATCTGCGGGTTGGTGCTGAACAGTTTCAGACCCAGCGCCCAGGTGGTGCAGATAAGCAGCCATACAGCCGGAACAACGGTAACCCAGATGTATTTGGTGCGCTGCATTTTAACCAGTACCACGGTGCCCAGAACCAGTGCCACGGCAGCCAGCATCTGGTTAGAGATACCGAACAGCGGCCACAGGCTCTTAACGCCGCCCAGCGGGTCAACAACGCCTTGATACAGCAGGTAACCCCACAGGCCTACGCAGCCCGCAGTACCGATGATACCCGCAACCAGAGAGTCGGTTTTCTTCAGGAACGGAACGAAGTTCCCCAGTAAATCCTGCAGCATAAAGCGGCCAGAACGGGTACCGGCATCCAGTGCGGTCAGGATGAACAGTGCTTCAAACAGAATACCGAAGTGGTACCAGAAGCCCATATCAGCCATTGGCAGCACTTTGTGGAACACGTGAGCGATACCAACGGCCAGCGTCGGTGCGCCACCTGCGCGGTTCAGAACGGACGGTTCACCGATGTCTTTCGCGGTCTGCAGGATCTGCTCAGGCGAAATGACGAAGCCCCAGGAACTGACGGTCGCCGCCGCATGTGCGGTTACGTCTTTCAGCTGCGCCATAATCAGCGGGGCGTTCTCGCCGCTCATTTCATGCAGGTTCGGCATGGTGATGCCAAGGCCCGCAGGCGGGGTGTTCATTGCGAAGTACAGACCCGGTTCGATGATAGATGCAGCAACCAGCGCCATAATCGCCACGAAGGATTCCATCAGCATGGCGCCGTAACCGATAAAGCGCGCGTCGGTTTCACAGGCCAGCAGCTTCGGTGTGGTACCAGAAGCGATCAGCGCGTGGAAGCCAGAGACCGCACCACACGCGATGGTGATGAACAGGAACGGGAACAGAGCGCCTTTCCACAGCGGACCAGTACCATCAACGTACTGAGTCATCGCCGGCATTTTCAGTTCCGGGTTGAGGATAACAATCCCCACCGCCAGACCGACGATAACGCCGATTTTCAGGAAGGTAGCCAGATAGTCGCGCGGCGCGAGGATCAGCCATACCGGCAGCAGCGCAGAGATAAACGCGTAGCCGATCAGGGTAAAGGTAATGGTGGTGTCTTTAAAGGTCAGCGCCGGGCCCCAGTACGGGTCGTGAGCAATCACGCCGCCGAAGTAGATAGACGCAACCAGCAGCACAATACCAATCACCGACACTTCGCCCACACGACCCGGTCGCAGGAATCGCATGTAGATCCCCATGAATAGCGCGATAGGTACGGTTGAGCAGACGGTGAACACACCCCACGGGCTTTCAGCCAGCGCTTTCACCACGATCAGCGCCAGTACCGCGAGGATGATGATCATGATTAAGAAGCAGCCAAACAGCGCAATGGTTCCCGGGATCGGGCCCATCTCTTCTTTGATCATCTCACCCAGAGATGCGCCGTTACGGCGTGAAGAGATAAACAGCACCATGAAGTCCTGCACCGCACCGGCCAGCACGACACCCGCCAGCAGCCACAGCGTACCGGGCAGATAGCCCATCTGCGCGGCCAGTACCGGCCCAACCAGCGGACCCGCACCTGCGATAGCGGCAAAGTGGTGGCCAAACAATACGTTACGGTTGGTTGGAACGTAGTTCAGACCGTCATTGTTGATGACCGCCGGCGTGGCACGCGTCGGATCAAGTTTCATCACCTTTTGGGCGATGTACAGACTGTAGTAACGATAGGCCACCAGATAAACAGAAACTGAGGCGACCACGATCCACAGGGCACTGATGTGCTCACCCCGACGTAATGCCACTACCGAGAGGCAGAATGCACCGATGATTCCGAGAATCACCCAGGGTATGTGCTTGAATATCTTTTTCGTATCCATAGTAAAACCTGGTATCTAATTAATAATTGGCCGAAGCCGCGTGGGTTTGATCTTGTGTTTGAGGAGGTAAATTGACTGCTATGTTGGGGGGATCTTGCCAGAGAAATACGCGCGTAAAGTAAGGTAAATAAGTGAGCGGTTATATGTCAGCTTAAGCGGTCCCAAGTGTCAGTGAGCGGTAAGCAATGGGGGATAGTGGGGGAATTTATGTGATTGAGATCACTAATAAACCCGCTTAGCGCTTTGGCAGACGGCGTGGATCGACGAATCGTCGATGCTGAGATCGATTCAACTAGCACAAATTTCATAAAGTTTTCCCTTTCCAGGCCGAAAATTCTGACATCTGTCTAGCGGAAAGAGAAAACATGTTAAAACGAATGAAGATTGTTACCAGCTTACTGCTGGTATTGGCGCTATTTGGCCTTTTACAGCTCGCCTCCGGCGGCTTGTTTTTTAACTCACTTAAGAATGACAAAGAGAACTTTACCGTTCTGCAAACCATTCGCCAGCAGCAGTCTGCGCTGAACGCCACCTGGGTTGAGCTGCTGCAAACGCGTAATACCCTGAACCGGGCGGGTATTCGCTACATGATGGATCAGAACAATATCGGCAGCGGTGCGACCGTTGCTGAGCTGATGCAGGTAGCCAGCACGGCGCTGAAATTGACGGAAAAAAACTGGGCGATTTACGAGTCGCTCCCGCGCGATCCGCGTCAAAGCGAAGCCGCGTTCCAGGAGATCAACCGCACCTATGACATCTATCACGGCGCGCTGGCGGAGCTGATCCAGTTACTGGGTGACGGGAAGATCAACGCGTTCTTTGATCAACCCACGCAGAGCTATCAGGATGGTTTTGAGAAGACATACATCAACTACATGCAGCAGAACGATCACCTGTATGACATTGCGGTAGCAGATAACAACAGCTCTTACAGTCAGGCGATGTGGGTACTGGTCTGTGTGCTGATTACCGTACTGGCGGCAATTATTGCGGTCTGGTTCGGCATCAAACTGACTCTTATCTCCCCAATGAACCGTCTGATCGACAGCATTCGTCATATCGCCAGCGGCGACCTGGTGAAGCGTATTGAGGTGGAAGGTTCCAACGAGATTGGCCAACTGGCGGAAAGCCTGCGTCATATGCAGGGTGAGCTGATGAACACCGTGGGTGATGTGCGTAACGGTGCCAACGCGATTTATAGCGGGGCCAGCGAGATTGCGATGGGCAACAACGATCTCTCCTCGCGTACCGAGCAGCAGGCTGCATCTCTGGAAGAAACCGCAGCCAGCATGGAACAGCTGACGGCGACCGTGAAGCAGAACGCCGAAAACGCGCGTCAGGCTAGCCATCTGGCCCTGAGCGCTTCTGAAACCGCGCAGAAAGGCGGGAAAGTGGTGGATAACGTGGTGCAAACCATGCGTGACATCGCTTCCAGTTCGCAGAAAATCGCCGACATTATCAGCGTCATCGACGGCATTGCCTTCCAGACCAACATTCTGGCGCTCAACGCCGCGGTAGAAGCTGCGCGTGCGGGCGAGCAGGGCCGTGGTTTTGCGGTGGTTGCGGGTGAAGTTCGTAACCTGGCCCAGCGTAGTGCGCAGGCCGCGCGCGAGATCAAGAGCCTGATTGAAGACTCGGTCAGTCGTGTGGATGTGGGTTCAACGCTGGTAGAAAGCGCTGGTGAAACCATGGATGAGATCGTCAATGCGGTAACCCGCGTGACCGATATCATGGGTGAAATTGCCTCTGCTTCTGATGAACAGAGCCGCGGTATCGACCAGGTTGGTTTGGCCGTTGCTGAGATGGATCGTGTGACGCAGCAGAACGCCTCGTTGGTGGAAGAATCCGCCGCCGCCGCTGCGGCGCTGGAAGAGCAGGCCAGCCGTCTGACCCAGGCCGTTGCCGTGTTCCGTATTCAGCATGACCAACAGCGCGCGCGTGACGTTGCTGCTGCTAAAACAGTTTCAACGGTCCAGCCGCGTAAAGCTGCGGCAACGGATGCCGGGGATAACTGGGAAACGTTCTAAGAGCCAGGCCCATCAGGCGATTTTTGCGCTCACTCTGTGTGCCCTCTGCTGAGGGCACTTTTACAAACTGGGTAAAAAAGTGGTGAGGGCCGGAATAAACGTCACCATCAAGAGTACGACCAGGAGCGCAATAAATAACGGTATCACTTCGCGAATAAATTCTGAAATTTTGGTTCCGGTGATCGACGTTGCCACAAACATAACCGTACCCATAGGCGGTGTCAGGCATCCCACGGCTAAATTTAGGATCATCATGACACCAAATTGAATAGGATCGATTCCCAGCATTTTTACTGTGGGCATCAGGAGCGGCACCAGGACGATAATCGCCGCATTCCCTTCGATGAACATACCAAGAAATAACAGTACCGCATTAACGATCAGAAGAAACAGATAAGGATTATCTGAGAATCCTGTCATCAGGACAGCAACATTCTGCGCAATTTGCTCATTGGTCAAAATCCATGCTAATGCAGAACAGGTCATAATGATGAGCATTACGCTTGCCGTTGAGCGTGCTGTTTCCAGTACAGAAGCAACGATATCTTTTAAGGTCATTTCCCGATAGAAAAGGGTACCGACGATAATGACAAAAAGTACGGCGATAGCACCCGCTTCTGTCGGTGTGAATATACCAAAACGAATCCCGCCAATAATCACCAGGATAAGTACCAGCGCTGATGTTGCGCCTTTTCCCGCCTCCCAAAGTTCACGGACGGTTGGGCCGTGGCTTCTCGCGGGCAAATAACCGCGCTTTTTCGATATCAGGTAGATGGCAGTCATCAATGCGACACAGCACAGCAGGCCGGGAATAATCGCCGCCATAAACATCTTGCCGATAGAAACATCGGCGACAAAGCCATAAATAATTAAAGCAATGCCAGGGGGAATAATCGGCGTTATTAACGATCCTGCGGCCGTTACTGCGGTAGAGAATCCTTTGCTGTATCCCAGTTTCGTCATTTCGGGTACCAGCATTTTTGACAACATCGCACAGTCGGCGAGGTTTGAGGCTGATAGCCCTCCCATCATGGTACTCAGCAGGACGTTGGATTGCGCCAGTCCGCCAGGGTAATGACCTGAGAGAACTCCCGTAAACTTTAACATCCGGTGAGTAATTCCCGTATAGTTGAGGAGATTACCCAGCAGAATGAAAAAGGGAATTGCCAATAGCGTGACGTTTTCACCTGCGCCGATGATGCGCTGAATCGCAATTAAGGGCGATATATCACCTGCCATGAAGAAATAAATCAGAATCGCAACCAGAACGCTGATGAAAATTGGCGTGTTCAATATGAACAGAAATAGTAAAACAATACAGGCAATGGCTACTGACATGCGACCTCCCTGTTTTTCATTTTTTTAATATCTTGCCAAAGATGTTGTAGACAGAAAATGACCATGATCCCAGCTCCGGTTGGCACGGCAAAGTCAATGTATAAATAAGAAACCCCGAGGATAGGGGTTATCTTATCCTCTGCGATTAAAGACAGCTCATAGCCCAAATAACCGAATGTAGATAGCGCTATAATAGAAATAATGTGCGTGAAGAGGGTGCAGATAAGCTGTAATTTTTCGGGTAGCATTGCAGTTAATGCATCGATACTCACATGCATACGCAACCGCATGGCAGAAGCGGCACCTAACATAATGAGCCATATATAACAAATAATGAGTACTTCTTCTCCCCAGATTAGCGGAGAGTTTAGCAACCAGCGCATGAAAACGGCCAGGATTGTTATCAGTACAATTCCGCTGGTTGCAACACCGGCTAATATATCGCTAAATCTGTTGAAAAAACCGAACATAGCAATTCCTTTAAAATGACATGTTTATCAGATAGGCGCGGTATCTCTTCGACCGCCTCTCTGTCAGTTTTATCCCGGTTCTTTGGGGGTTGCGCAGGTGATAAACCTGCGCAACCTGACGGTTATTTAGCAATGATTTCTTGCGTTTTCTCGTATAGAGCGGGGGTCCATTCCGGAAATTTCGTGTAGAAAGATTTTGAAGCGTTGCGGAATAACGTGCGATCGACTTCAACAACGGTAACACCCTCGTTTTTCATTTTTTCTATCAGGCTCTTCTCTTCTTTCAGGACCAGATTTGTCAGATACTGACCTGCTTTATTACCCGAGTCGATCAACGCGATTTGAATGTCAGGTGGCAGCTTTTTGTATGTGCGACTTCCCATGACCAGATTCGTCACATTTTCGACATGCCCTGTCAGGATAAGGTATTTGGCCGCTTCATAGTGTTTTTGTCCATATAACACGGGAATTGGATTTTCTGCGCCATCAATAATTTTTAAATTTAACGAGGTATAAACTTCTGCCAGTGGGAGTGGCGTTGGCGTTGCGCCCATCGCTTTCATCCCTTCAATCTGAATACGGTTATTCGGTACCCGGATTTTCAGCCCTTGCAGATCTTCCGGCTTATTAACCATTTTGTTGGTTAACATGTGACGGGAACCATATAACCAGTCTTTCGTGATGATATGGAGTCCCTTCGCATCCAGTTTGCTTTCCAAATCCTTGTACCAGTCCGACTGATTTAACTTGAAAATATCCTGGTAATCATTACCCAGATAAGGGCCAAACATGATGCCGAAATCCGGCACATAGTCAGAGAAGAAGGCACCATCGGCCAAGGTTATCAACGGGCTTCCCAGCTTCATTTGTTCAATTACATCTTTCTTCGAACCTAACTGAGAGCTGGGATAAGGGACTAATTCACCTTTTCCGGCAGTTTGTTCACTGAACAGGCGCGCCCATTCATGAATGGCTTGATCAAAAGGTTCTCCTGGGTTGTTTTCATAAGCGACTTTTAATGTATATTCAGCCGCGGCAAAGGCAGAACCCGTAAGGGAGGCTGTTGCGATTATTGAACCCATTGCAAATGCCAGTAACTTATTTCCTTTTTTTATCATTTTACTCATCATTGCTCTCCAGTTTCGTGGGAACTGCGGAATTAATTCACATTACGATAGGGGAATGATAGTCCGGTCAGGTTGATGCTTATTTTGTTATACTGCCCAACTCGCAGGTCTATTTTCTATGTGAAGATTTAGAGCCTATTATCTCATCACCACCAGGTGGCGTTTTTTGGGTGATTTTGTGGTAGTGGTAATGCTTTATTGTTTTTAATCGGTATTTAACCAGAGGTATTAATCGAGTGAACCATGGTCTGTCTGGCTGTTTGCAGATGTTGGCGTAAAGCGGTGGTGGCACCAAAATCATTACGGCAGATTAACGCGCTAAGAATGGTCATATGCTCATTGACCGCAATAATATTCCTCTGTTTAAGATCGCTTTCATCCCATTGATAATGAAAATGAAAAATAACCGAGATTATCTCCAGCGACTGGTCAAAGAAAACATTTTCTGCCGCGCTCAGCAGTAGCGTGTGAAACTCTCTGTCCAGTGAGGAAAACATACGATAGTTGTCACCAATCGTGTCTCGCAGGGTGCGATGATGGTCAAGAAGATCGCGGGCTTTCTGCCAGCGAATGTCATCGGCTGGAAGGTTAAGGAAACGTTGTAACGCGTGCGTTTCCAGCATTTCACGTAGTTCGAACAGTTGCTCGGCATAGGTCTGATCAAACTTTTTCATGCTCCACTGACCACGTTTTTCACTTTGGATTAGATTGTAACGTCCAAATTTTAAAAGAAACTCCCGGACAACGACTGGGCTTACGCCAGCCGCGCGGGAAAGCTGTAGTTCGGAGAAACTCTCGCCTGCGCGTAGCTGACGCTGGTTGATCATGGTGAAAAAAGCCTGCTCAAAAATCCGGTTTTGCTCAGTCATGGAGGCGGTGGTACAGGCGAAGCCATCATCATGATCGGGTTTACGGGCAATGACGTAATCGCTGCCGACCTGCGTCAGCACACCGCATTCGCTGAGATGGCTCAGCATGTGGCGTACCGTGGTGCGACTGATGTTGTACATCTCGGCCAGCGCACTTTGCGATGGCAACGGTGAAGGAATATGACCGCGTGCCATATCGTCAATCATCTGGTTAATCACATTGTGACGTAAGTTCTGCGAACGACTCATGGCTCCCTCCTTTTTGAGCATTAAAACCCGATTTAAAACATTTTAATGCGTTGAGTTTCACAAGTTATGTCACCCGTTTATTTTTAGAGGCTTTTTCCAGGATATCTGTTGCAACAGAAAATATGGGAGAGAATATGATGGCAACAATGAATGTCCTGGTGTGTCAGGAACCCAAAAAAATGCACTGGGAAACGCGTGAAATACCTATTCCGGGTGAGGGTGAAGCATTAATAAAAATTAAATCAGTCGGGATTTGCGGTACCGATATTCATGCCTGGGGCGGCAATCAGCCATTTTTCAGCTATCCACGTGTGCTGGGTCATGAAATATGTGGGGAAATTGTCGGGCTGGGCAAAAATATACAGAATCTGAAAAATGGTCAGCAGGTGGCGGTTATTCCTTACGTGGCCTGCCAGCAGTGTCCGGCCTGTCTGAGCGGGCGCACTAACTGCTGCGAGAAGATTTCGGTGATTGGCGTGCATCAGGATGGCGGCTTCAGCGAATACCTGTCCGTACCGGTCACCAACCTGTTGGATGCGCAGGGAATTGATCCGCAGGCGGCGGCGCTGATTGAGCCTTATGCCATTAGTGCGCATGCGGTACGCCGGGCGGTGGTGGCTCCGGGTGAGCAGGTGCTGGTGGTCGGTGCCGGTCCGATTGGTCTGGGCGCGGCGGCGATTGCCAAAGCCGATGGCGCACAGGTGGTGGTCGCCGATACCAGTCCGGCTCGCCGGGAGCATGTGGTTTCCCGGTTGGGGCTCCCGGTTATCGATCCGTCTGCAGAAGATTTTGATGCGCAGTTGCGTGACCAGTTTGGCGGTTCGCTGGCGCAAAAGGTCATTGATGCCACGGGCAATCAGCATGCGATGAACAACACGGTGAATTTGATTCGCCATGGCGGCAGCATTGTTTTCGTTGGGCTATTCAAAGGCGATTTGCAGTTCTCCGATCCGGAGTTCCACAAGAAAGAGACCACCATGATGGGCAGTCGCAACGCCACACCGGAAGATTTCGCCAAAGTGGGCCGCCTGATGTCGGAAGGCAAACTGACCGCCGACATGATGCTCACGCACCGTTACGCGTTTGCCACACTGGCAGAAATCTACGAACGGGATGTGATTAACAACCGTGAGCTGATTAAAGGCGTGATCACGTTCTGAGAGGGTAAATGCGATGAAGACATTGAATCGACGTGATTTTCCGGGGGCAAGCTACCCAACGCGCGTGATCCAGTTTGGTGAGGGGAATTTCCTGCGAGCGTTTGTCGACTGGCAACTGGATATCCTCAACGAGCAAACCTTTCTGAACGCTGGCGTGACCATCGTTCGCCCGATCAATAGTGATTTTCCACCGTCGCTGAATACCCAGGACGGGCTGTATACCACGCTTATTCGCGGTCTAAACTCGCAGGGCGAAGCGGTGAGCGAGGCGCGGCTGATCCGTTCGGTGAATAACGAAATCAATCCGTATCAGGACTTCGCGGCGTATCTGGCGCTGGCCCACAATGCGGATATTCGCTTTGTGTTTTCAAATACCACCGAAGCCGGAATTAGCTATCACGCGGCAGACCGGGTCGATGATGCGCCGCCGGTAAGCTTTCCGGCTAAACTGACACGTCTGCTGCTGGAGCGTTTTAATCATTTTGAGGGCGCAGTGGATAAGGGGTGGGTCATTATCCCGTGCGAGCTTATCGACTATAACGGCGAGGCGCTCAAAACGCTGGTACTGCAGTATGCGCAGGAGTGGCAGCTTCCCCCGGCGTTTGCCGACTGGGTGGCGACGGCAAACACCTTCTGTTCCACGCTGGTCGACCGCATTGTCACCGGCTACCCGCGAGAAGAAGCCGCCGCGCTGGAAGCTACGCTTGGCTATCACGATGCGTTTCTCGATACCGCGGAGCATTTTTACCTGTTTGTGATTCAGGGGCCGCAGTGGCTGGCCGAGGAGCTGAATCTGGCGCAGTGCCCGCTGAACATTCGGGTAGTGAGCGATATTAAACCGTACAAAGAGCGTAAGGTCGCCATTCTCAATGGCGCGCATACGGCGTTGGTGCCGGTGGCCTGGCTGTGTGGCCTGGAGACCGTCGGCGAAGCGATGCAGGATGCCGATGTCCGTCACTTTATCGAGCGGGCGATTAGCGAGGAAATTATACCGGTATTGGATCTCCCGGCGGATGAACTGCGTGAATTTGCCGACGCGGTGAGCGGGCGTTTTCAAAACCCCTACATCCGTCACCAGTTGCTTTCCATTGCGCTTAACGGGATGACCAAATTCCGTACCCGAATTTTGCCGCAACTGCTGGCGGGCCAGCAAAATGGGCGCTGGCCCGTGCGGTTAACGTTCGCCCTCGCGGCGCTGCTGGCGTTTTATCGCGCAGAGCGGGAGGGAGAACGCTATCCGATACAGGATGATGAGCAGTGGGTTAGCCTGTATGCCAGTCTGTGGCCGCGAGTTGGCAAAGATTTAACGCTGCGTGAACTGGTGGATACTGTGCTCGGCGATGCGGCGCACTGGGGTGAAGATTTGACGTTGCTGCCGGGGCTTGCCGGGCAGGTGACGGCAAACCTGGAAATGATTCTGGTGCAGGGTATGCGCCAGACAGTGAAAAGTCTGGAATAAGGTTGCCATGCAGCGCCCGGTGTGGTGTTGGGCGCTGTTTTTTTTCAGACAATAAATGCGGCTGGCTGTAAGGCTGATAAGCGAAGCGCCATCAGCCATTTCATGTTACGAGCCCTGAGCGACCACTTTGATTTCAACCATCCCGATCCCCAGCTTACGCGGCGAGTGGCCGAGAATATTGCCCTCGTTGGTGGCGACCGGATCGGGCGGGACAATCACCAGCGTATCGGCATCTGCCGGGTTATCAAAATGCAAGGTTGTGGTAGTGACATCATGGCCTAACACCAGCGTCTGTTCCTCGCGGCCAACGCGCACGGGAATAGGACGATTGGCATTGTCGCCGAAGGCTTTCGCGGTGATGACCAGATCGAATTTCTTCGGCAGCGGGGCCTTGTACTCGATGGTCACCTCTTTGCTGAGCTGCGCATTGGACCAGCGCCCCCAGGATTCGGGGCGTGATATGCCGCTAAACTGTTTAACCTCTTCCGGCGCGCCCGCCACGTTGAAGACGAAGCTGTCGGCTTTGTAGCGAATGTCGTTATCGACAATTTTCAGCGTATCAACGTTACCTTTGTAGCGCTCCATGTCGATCACCGTGTCTTTAAACACGGTTTTACTTTTCCATTTGGCTTTGTCGACGTGCTGCACGATTTGCTGTCCGCCTAACTGGCCTTGCGATACGCACCAGTCGGTGGAGAGCGCCAGCTCCGGGGCCCATAGCTGCGCCATTTTGTAGCAGCGATCAACCCAGACAAAGTTATCTCGCGGCGCGAAATCTGCCAGTTGGAAGCGCAGCGGGGCCGAGTATTCGCTTTCCGGCAGCGGCTCGACGCGTTTGTCCGATACGCGCAGCAACAACGGCAGGCGGAAATGGCTGCCGGAGAAAGAGATCATGTTTTTGTCCTGGTCGACGGTGAACTCTTTCATCTCTTTCGGGAAATTCCACAGGCGGATGATATCGGGCTTCCACGCCAGCATTTTTTCTTTGATGTTCAGGAACACTTCAGACACGGATTCGCTCGACAAACTGCTGCGGCCAAGACCGATAAAGTTATCGCCACCGAGAATATCCAGTACCGTTGCCCCGTTATCCATCGTGTTACGCTTCACCGCCAGCGTCTCCTGCTGTGGCTGGTCGCCGCGCAGCACGAAGAACAGGTTGTTGCGATCCTGCTTGTTCAGATACTTCCATGCGGTGTTGTTCATCGCCAGATGATCGGAAGAAACCACGATAACGGTATCTTTGAACCACGGTGAGGCTTTGATCTTATTGATAAATTCGGCAATGTTTTCCTGGCTGCAGCTGACCGCGCTGAAGGACTGGTTGGCCTTCCCGTCGATGTCATAACGTTTACGGTTGCAGCTACGTGAGATAAATCCGTCTGGATGATGGGTATCCACGGTCAGCGTAAACAGTGAAAAGCGCTGGCCCGAACGTGAAAGCTCTTCGAATTTTTTCCATGCTTCATCCAGCACGGTATCGTCGTAGAAGCCCCAGTCGTTGCGATAGGCTGGGTCCGCAACCACGCTTTTTAACTCTTCCGCACCGTAGAGATGATCAAAACCGTGAGATTTCAGGAACACGTCTTTGCCGGCAAAGCGCAGGTTGGCTCCCTGCACAAAGTAGTTTTGATAGCCGGAGTTTTTCAGGATATCGCCCAGACAGATATTGTTGGGGAAGAAGCTGGAGACCGACGCCGAGGCGTTGCCTTCAAACGGCGCAAACAGCGGAATACCGCACTGGGAGGCGACCATGCCAGCGATGGTGTAATCGGTACCCGGCAGTTGCATGGTATTGCTGAAATCCAGACCTTCGTTTTTCAACGCACCGAGTTCCGGGGTCAGATCCGGGAACGCGTCGTTGTTAAAATAGGTGCGCTCGAGGCTTTCGCCATAGATATAAACCAGGTTCAGCTTCGGGTTGGGAATCGTTTTTGACGGCTCTTTATAATAGGTTGGGAAATCCGGATCGCCATCGCGCGACTGCGACTTTACCAGTTCGGTTATCTGGTGAAACGCCGGGCTGGCATCTACGGAGGCCAGCGCCAGCAGCAGGGCCAGCAGACTGTAACCCACATGATGCGGATGATGGCGACGGCGGCGCAGAATCCAGCCGAGAGCGACAAAAACGGTCGTCAGGACCAGCGCAATCCCGACGCCAGGTAAGATATATTTTCCAATTCCCGCGCCGGTCAGGCTGTTGGTCAGCGTGTACAGAACCGCGTCATTGATACCGTCGCCGGTGAAATAGTCACTGGCATACAGCGTGATATTCAAGACAATAAAAATCCCCAGCACCGTTAACGTGGCAGCAAACCACCAGGTATTGCGACCCGCTTTCCAGGCGTAAATCAGCACTGAAGCGAGAAACAGAGTAATGGAGATGAGTTCTGACAACGATCGATCCTCAGTTAACCGGGCAAACGCCAGGCAGGCTAATGATTTTGGGAAAGCACAATGTAATAGCGATGTTGCATTGCTGCAATTGTAGTGACATTAAATTACGTTGTTATTCAGAATTGGTTTAGATATGCGTGTTTTTTGCGGGGGATTTACTGATTATTTGACGTGTGAATTTTATGGGGAACAGGTTGATGCCGCGCAGGGTATACGCGGCATATCGTGCGTCAGGAAATGAAGTTCATACCCTGTTTTAACACCAGATCGCAGGCCTTGGTTTTTACCTGCTTCGCCAGCGAGCTGTTGCCAATTGTGTTCAGGTCCAGTTGTTGACCATCTTTGGCGTTGAGCAGCCCCTGAATGCCGTCCATATAGTTGGTGTCTTGTTTCTGCTCCGGAGCACTGAGGCCCAGTTTATCCAGCACCTGGTTTTTGACGTTCTGCGTGTCGGTGACCGAGGCCAGTTTCTGTTTCGCGCAATATTCCAGGATTCCGGCGGCGTTATTCATGCTGCTGGAGGTCAGCGACTGATTGCTGCCATTCAGTAGACTGGTCAGGGAAGAGAGCGACGAGCCGCCCTGCGAGCCGGAGCTTTGTTTGCTCAGTTCGCTGGCCGCGCTGGAGAGCGAATCCTGCCAGGAGGCGGCGAAAACGCTGGTCGAGATGAGCGTGCTGGCGGCAAGCGCACAGCACAGCAGACGTTTGGTTGTTTTCATCATTATATGCAACTCGTGTTATGCCTTTTCAGCGCAGTATAGCGCCGGCAGTCTTAGGAGTGGTCCTAATACGTTAATACTCTTTACCGGTTACCCGACTACGGTAGCTTTCCCAGTTAAAAATCACCCACAGGCTGTTGCCAAGGCGCATACGGTCCATTACCCGCTCGCCCAGCAGTTTGTTCATTTCGTCCATATTGCTGTTGGTCAACATACCGGTCGGGCGTTTTGAAGACGAGCGGCGATCGACGATCTGGTTGATGATCACCTTTTCATAGCGGGATTCGGTCTGCACGCCGATTTCGTCGATCACCAGCAAATCGACATTGCTGAGATCGTTGAGTAGCTGTTCTTCGCTGGTTTCACGGTTGCTGAAGGTATCTTTCATGGCTGACATAATGTCCGCAACGGTGATAATCAGCACCGACTTGCCGCGCAGCAGCAGTTCGTTGCAGATAGCGGCGGCCAGATGGTTTTTGCCGGTGCCGGGCTTGCCAGAGAAAATAAAGCTGGCGATGTTGCCGTCAAACTCTTCAACGTACTGGCGAGCTTTGCTCAGGGCGTTCATCTGACCTTCGCATTCCACCCGATAGTTATCGAACGAACAGTTCTGATGCAGTGGACGAATACCGGAACGGTTGAATGTGCGCTGCATTTTCATAGCCCGGTTTTCACGGGCCAGCGCTGCGGCGCGAATTTCACCTTGCTCTTTTTGCCATGCCAGCAGCTCCTCGCCCGTTTTAAAGGCTGGCTCGACATTAGCCGGCATCATTTTTTGCAGACGTTTCATCAGGTCGCCAACGTTTTTCATCGTTATCCTCTAAAACCCGGTGGAATATGGTTGTCAGGCTCGCTGACACTGTTCACATCGCGCTTCGGCATTCCGCCATTGCTGGCCCGGCCAATCTGGATGCTGCGTGCCAGTTTTTGCTGCCACTGAATATGGTGAAAGACTTTGCCTTCGGCCTGCCAGTAGGCGACAAATGAGGCCAGTTCCTCGGCGGTGACCGGTTCTCTTAACGCCACGCCCCACAGGGCGGCCTGGCGCTGAAAGTCGGCATCGGGCTGCCAGTCAGCGTACATCGCAAATTTCCCCATTGGCACGACAACGGGAGCGGTTTGCGGCTCTTCATAAAATTGTGCATCCAGCGTCACATCGCTTCCCGGGTGTGACAGCTTCTCTTCAAGCGCCAACAACTCGGCCAGTCGTGCAGGCGTCACCGCGTAAAATGCTGGCGCGTTATTGGCGAATACGGCTACGGCGCCGCCCGCAGACCTGGCCAGCACCGTATGGTGATCGTGTAGTAAGGCGTCAATGCTAGTGACGTCCGGCGTCAAAATTTTGCTGGGCATAATGTTTCTCAATACTGAACAACAACCGAGAAGGGGACTGCTTTTATAGTAACACAGAGAAGAAGGAGAGCAGCAGATGAGGGGGAGATTCCCCTCTCTGCGAGGGCTAACAAAGCGTGCCGCTAAACGCGCGGGCGTTTGCGATACAGCCATAATCCCGGTACGGATAGCCCGATGGAGAGCGCTCCGACAATCGATGAGGCTTTCAGGAAATTGGTCAACAGCGTTATCATCAGCGCTTCGCTGTAACCAAAATGGCCGATTTTTACCGCCGAGATCATGGCGGTATAGGCAGAGATCCCAGGGAACATGGGGATTACTGCCGCAACGGTGAAGACTTTCGGATGCGCCAGATACCAGCGTGACCACTGGATCCCAATGCAGCCCACCAGTAGCGACGCCATAAAGGTTGACCATTCGATATTAAATCCTGCGCTCATCATCACCATTCGTGAACCGTGGCCGAGTGCGCCGAGTAACGCGCACCAGGGGAGCGCCCGATGTGGTACGTTAAATACCATGGCAAAACCAAGCGCAGGTATTGCCGACAGGATCATGTCCTGCATTAGCGCCAAAATGAAATCAATCACGCCCATCCGCGCAGCCCCCATAAGGTCATCGACATGACTACGCCAATGCAGGTCGCCAGCGTCAGCAGACTGGCAATAGCCCAGCGAGCGAGCCCTGTATTAATGTGTCCCTTAAACATATCCGCGACGGAGTTGATCAACGGAAAACCCGGAACCAGCAGCAGCACGCTGGCGGCCATGGCGATGGTTGGAGTGTGGTTAAACGTCGGCAACGTTAGCAGCAGACCAGAAATCGAGGTTGCCACAAACGCAGTAATGCAGAAGTTGATTTGCGGGTGCAAATGCCGGGACGCCAGAATCTGGCGAATATACATTGCCACCATACTGGCGAAAAAGGTGATCACCGCGCCATCCCATCCGCCATTATTGAGTTTACAAAAGCAGGCACAGGACAAGCCGACCATAAAGGCGACCAACCATCTTGGATAGCGCAGCGGTTTAATCTGGCTAAAGCGTTTCTCAACGCCTTTAACATCCAGCAGTTTGTGTTCCGCCAGAATAACGATGTGCTGCACCTCCGTCACGACGTGCATGTTAATTCCGCGATCCTGATTTTTTCGCGTTGAAGTCAGGCACTGCCCGTCTTTAATGGTGGTCAGGACGATGGCGTTAGAGGAGATAGCGCTTTCTACGCTATCCATGCCAAGCGCCAGCCCGAGGCGGGTGGATAGCTCGTCAACCAGCGCACTTTCTGCCCCATGCTGCAGTAAAAAAAGACCGCATTGAATACATAACCGTGTAACCGTTCGCTGTGACGACTGCTCTGTTTGCATGACTCGCTCTGACTGAAAAGGATCTCTTTGCATGGCGGATGTCTTCTTTTTATCATGAAGCATGATCCTGTTGGCTCTGGCTAAGATCAATCTTTGCGTCGAAAAAAGATGCAGATTGTACGTCTGATGCGTTTGCATACCTCACTTGCTTATCAATAAAGACAGCGCTTATGAAAATGTAGTGCTATTTATCAGGATGGAAAATACGTAAGCAACGCTAACGATCTATTGTAGTTCTTTTAATTGTACAAAGAGTGTATTTATGAGTAATTATTGGCATGATGGTTCAATAGTTTGATGCTACTGGGATTGTAGCGGTGTAACTTTATTTATAAATAAAAGCCAAGGATAAACAATTCACCTCGTCTATTGTTTAGGGTTTCCTGTTAATTAATGTTTTTAATTTATCAGGGGATTTTTAATACGTGCGAATACGGACTGGTGAATGTGGAGGAGATATGTTGCCAGGACGCTGCAAAAACGCAATTATTATTAGTAAATTACCGATCGTACAAACCGGACTTAAAGGTGTAATGCAGGGGCAGTTCGCTGATTATGAACTTACCTACTGCCGCTCCGTCGAAGAATTGACGTTGCTGCAGCTGCGTTGTGCCGATTTGGTGATTGCTGACTTATCCGGAGACTGTAATCATCCACGTTCAGTCTGCGAACAATATTATTCTTTATTATCTCAATACCGCGATATTCACTGGGTATTTCTCGTTTCTCGTGTTTTTTATCCGCTGGCCATTGAATTGCTGATGTGCCCTGTCAGTTCGCTGTTATCTGATGCCGAGACGATTGAAAGTTTGGTGAATGTTATTCACGCAGGAAATAGCCGTGCCGAGAGAATTAGCAAGTCTCTGCTCTCTCCGCCCCTGATGCCAGAATTAGCAGACCATAGCGCCCGCTCAATTGTACTTACCCTCTCGGAGAGGAAAGTGCTGAGACTCCTGGGAAAAGGTTGGGGAATTAATCAGATTGCGACATTGCTGAAGAAAAGCAATAAAACGATCAGCGCCCAAAAGAACAGCGCTATGCGTCGCTTGTCGATACATAGCAATGCAGAAATGTACGCCTGGATAAACAGTTCTCAAGGATCGCGAGAATTGAATTTACCTTCAGTTTATGGAGAAACCACGGAATGGAAAGCCGAAGCATCAAAAGAAACGTTGCGCTGGTAGAGAAGTGCGCGATGAGTAGCGTCGGTATTAAGAGCCTGTTTAATACCATGCCGGATAACCAATACGAACTTCATATCTTTTCGAGCCAGCCTGCATTTAGTCAGGTGATGTTAAAAACGTCGTTTTCGGCGGTTATTTTCTCCCTCTCTGCAATCAGAACCGATCGCAGGGCCGGGTTAGCTTATCTGACGGAATTAGCGGTAAATTTTCCGCGTATTCGCCGGGTGGTTATTGCTGATGATGACGCTGAAGCGCGATTAATCGGCTCTTTGTCGCCGTTGCCGTTAGATGGCGTTGTGAGCAAATCTTCTTCATTAACGGTACTGCAGGACGCGTTATTTACGGTATTGAACGGTCCCAACCGGGGAACCGAAGGTTCTAAAAACCATTGGTATATCAATCAAAGCCGTATGCTCAGTCCAACAGAACGAGAAATACTGCGCTTTATGTCGAATGGCTATTCAATGCCGCAGATCGCTGCTCAGTTAGAGCGGAATATTAAAACCATTCGGGCACATAAATTTAATGTGATGTCCAAGCTGGGCGTGAGCTCAGATGCCGGACTGCTGGATGCTGCAGATATCCTGCTGTACCTGCGTGCAGGTGAACCTGCACCTTTTCTACAGGCGGCTTCTTAACGGGTAATGTTAGATCGTTTCGTGCCGGGTTTCGTTATCGGCACGGAACGTGAATCATCCCTGACACACATCCACCCAGGTGGCGGAAGTCAGCTCAGCCATCCTTTCTGGCGTGATACGAACGGCGCTGTGGATGGCGCCTGCGGCGGGAAGCACTTCAGCGTAATGCTTCAACGAAACGTCGCAGTACACTGAAATCGGCGTTTCCAGTCCGAAAGGGCAAACGCCGCCAACAGGATGGCCCGTCGCGTTCACCACTTCATCGCTACTCAACATCCGGGCTTTGGCACCGAAAGTGCTCTTTAGCTTTTTGTTATCCAGTCGGGCATCACCTTTGGCGACGACCAGAATAATGTCGTTCTTGACCTTCAGAGAAAGCGTTTTCGCGATCTGGCCAGGTTCGACGTTATGGGCTTTCGCTGCCAGATCGACGGTAGCTGTGCTCTGATCTAATTCGATAATCTCAATATCTGGTGCATATTGCGCTAAAAATTGGCGTACTGATTGCAAACTCATTCTTCTCTCCAAATCGCCTACAGGCAGCTCCATCCAGCAGAAAACCGCATGGCGTAATTTGTCATAGGGGCAAGCTCGCTGTAAATATTTTAATATAACAACATGGCAACATTGGCAGTTTTTCGATCATCTTCACAATCAAAGAAACCGGTTACAGTAACCGGTTGCAGAATGCTCAAATGGCGATTAATACTGAAGTTGTCACTTCCTCTGTATTACATAATAAGAGCCATCTATGAAACTGAACTCAAAATACAGTAGCGCTGGCGTTCCTCCCGGCACGGTTGCGAAAAGCAGTAATGGGCTTTACGTGGTGGTGTTGATACCAGCACGGTTGCAGGGTTTTGCACAACGGGAGAACGGCTATGTCTACTAATCATGCTGTGTTTAATGCGATTTTCCGCTTCGTTGAAAATTACGTCAGCCCTGTTGCCGGGCGCATCTCTTCACAACGTCATGTGATGGCTATCCGTGATGGGTTTATTTCGGCGATGCCCTTCATGATCGTAGGCTCGTTTCTGCTGGTTTTCGCCTATCCGCCTTTTTCTCCGGATACCACCTGGGGGTTTGCACGTGCGTGGCTGGATATGGCGAAACAGTTTGAAGGCCAAATCCTCACACCGTTTGATATGACGATGGGGATCATGTCAGTCTACATATGTGCGGCTATCGCTTATAACCTGGGCAAGCACTATGTGAAGTCACATCAGCTAGATCCCTTCATGTGCGCGATGCTATCGATCATGGCTTTTTTGCTGATTGCTGCACCGAAAACCAAAGGCACTATGCCGGTTGATAGCCTGGGCGGTACGGGGATTTTCACTGCGATCCTGGTGGCTATTTACTGCGTTGAAATGATGCGCTTCCTGAAGGCGCACAACATCGGCATTCGTTTACCCGATCAGGTGCCGCCGATGATCAAAAACTCCTTCGATCTGCTGATCCCTGTGCTGGTGGTGGTGCTTACGCTGTACCCGCTGAGTCTGGTGATTCAGTCGCAGTTTGACATGCTGATCCCGCAGGCCATCATGGCCATCTTTAAACCACTGGTGTCTGCAGCGGATTCTCTGCCAGCGATACTGCTGGCGGTGCTGATCGGCCATCTGCTGTGGTTTGCCGGTATTCATGGCGCGGCAATTGTGTCGGGAATGCTGCAAATGTTCTGGCTCACCAATCTCGGGATGAACCAGTCGGCGCTGGCGCAGGGCGCGCCTTTACCGCATATCTTTATGGAAGCGTTCTGGACGTTCTTTATTGTGGTTGGAGGTTCCGGCGCGACGATGGGGCTGGTGATTTGCTATCTGCGTAGCCGTTCGGCCCATCTACGATCGATCGGGCGTTTGAGCGTTGTCCCGAGCATTTTTAATATTAACGAACCGGTGATTTTTGGTACGCCGATTGTCATGAACCCGGTGTTCTTCATTCCCTTCCTGCTGGCCCCGATGGTGAACGCGGTGCTGGCCTGGGCGGCGATGAAGCTAGATTTGATTGGGCGGGTGATTTCAGTGGTTCCCTGGACGGCCCCGGCACCGGTTGGCGCGGCGTGGGCGTTAGGCTGGGACTATCGTGCGGCCATTCTGGTTGTCCTGCTGGCACTGGTGTCTGCCGTCATCTACTTCCCATTCTTTAAGGTTTACGAAAAGCAGCTATTAGCGCAGGAAAAAGAAGAAGCACAGCGTATAGAAGAGGAAAATCAGCAGGTTGCATAACTGACGGGCGAGGGGCTACGGCTCCTCGCTTACTTCAGCGTGCAGTCACCGCATTGCTGGACATCGGGCAGGCGATAGCGCTGGCAGCAGGTTCTGCGCACTAACAGTCCCTCGCGCGGAACAACGGTACGCCACAGGGGATTATCCTGACCGCAGGAGAGCTGCTTCTCAAAAAAACAGGTCTGGCGCAGTGTGGTCAGCAGTTCTTCACCTAATAACGGCTTCATTTCCGTTAAATACCAGTGAATTAAATATCCGGTGTTGCTCCAGATAAGCTTCGCATTGATCTCGCCTGTCGCTTCCAGCGCCTGCACAACCGGCGTCAGCGCCGAGAGAATCAGTGTTTCCATGCGTTGCTGAGGAGACTGGGCCGTGACCTGGTGATCCTGATGCACGTCGATCCAGAAGCAGGCAGCACGGCCTGTTTCGTGGAATTCTACGTGCATGTGTTCAGGAGAGACATCGATGGCCTCTTTTTGCGTCAGCAGGGCCACCATGAGCGGAGGCATCATCAGGCCGATATACCACTGCGCCCAGAGAGAAATCAACGGCTTATTTTCGCGTGGCAGCGTGGGCTGATTGCGATAAATATGGTCTGAATAGACAGCCAGCAATGAACTTAGCGTCGTTGATTGCGTCCATTCATGTAGCGTCATCGCTCCTGGCACGGGCGTTTCGTCAAGACGAATGAAGTCCAGCAGGTGCTCACGGGTGTTGGCTATCGTTGCGCGTACGGCAGCAGCCAGCGAGGGCATCTTTGCAGGCAGAGGGCTACGCCAGATGACATCTTCAACGATCGGTGCGGAACGATAAGCCATGTCGATATAAGGATGTTAATCTTAATGATAATGATTGCTAATCCTATAATTGACATTGAGCGATGGCAAGATCTTTGTCGCCATCCCGGGCCACACCGCACAGATAGCTCAGGCAGAAGGGCAGTTTACCCGCAGGTCATCGCTGACCAGCGTACTGTTGCGCCCAAGGCTCTTGGCCTCATAAAGGGCTTTATCCGCTCGGGCAACAGCGGCATCAATATCCTGCTCGACCAGAGGCGCAATACCAATACTCACGGTTACGTTGGTTGCCACGCTCTCGTTAAACATGTGAGGAATTTTAAGGTCGTACACCTTCTGGCGAATACGTTCGGCGGCAGCCTGGGCCTGCTGGGGATCGACCGCGGTCAGCAAAACCATAAACTCTTCCCCACCAAAGCGCGCCACCACGTCCCGGGAGCGCACGGAGTCACGAATCGCGGCAGAGACGCGGATCAGCGCCTGATCTCCCATCATATGACCGTAGTGATCGTTATAGGCTTTGAAATGGTCGATATCCAGTAGCAAGACGTAGTGCTTCGCGTTGCTCAAGGCCAACAGCGTATCGAGTCGGTGTTGCAGCCCCCGACGATTGTACAAACCGGTTAGCGGGTCGAGCATGCTGAGCCCGTTCAGGGTCTCCCGTTCTTCCAGCAGTTTATACATCAGCTGCTGGGCGAAGCCATCGTAGCGTTTTTGTATCACATGCTGGATGGCGATCCCGGCCATGGGCAGCGCCATAAAATAGAAAATTCGCAAACCATGCTCGCTGCCATTCAGCCATAAACAGACGGCGACGGAAGGTAGTGAGTGAAGCGTAAACGCGATGATATTATTGGCAAAAGCGATAGATCCAATAAACAGCACGCTGAGAAGCGCGATTAATAGAAAATAATAATCATTATGACCCAGTGCGTTATATTTCAGGAAAATATGTAATGCCCATAGCAAACCAAAAACGATTGAAATAAAAGGAAGATTAATTCTTTTATCCACATATTTCCTATGCCATGCCAGCAACAATGTACTCATCACGAGAATCAGCAACGCCGGTACTGACAACGCTTTGACGGCAAACAGGGGAAAAAAAAGCGTAAACAGTGCGGAGACTGCGTTGAGCAGCAGAAACAATCGTAAAGAGAGTTGGTATTTTTTGGTGCGCAGAGCTCGCCAGGATTGTACTGTCATAGGTAAATATTGTTAGTTATCTGCAATGTACAAAGGTGTGTTGGTAAATAAAACAAATAACGAACGGGGTATCATTCGCAGAGGTTTTTATTGTTTTTAGTTGAAAAGCTAACCGGCGAGCAATTTATCACCTTAAATTATTCATGTCATCAATCGCTAAGTAAAACTCATATAATTGATAGTGTCTCCCAGCTGACAAATGAGAAAATTTATCATATGATATTGGTTATCATTATCAATGTCATAGGTGGTACCATGTTGCAACGTACGCTGGGCAGTGGATGGGGTGTTCTGCTGCCGGGAATACTGATTGCCGGGATGGCATTTAGCGACCTGTCGGTCTACGTATGGAAGGCGATGATTGTATTAGGATTACTGTTGACTTCACTCATGCTGTACCACAAGCGTTTGCGGCATTTTGTCCTGTTGCCTTCATGTGCGGCGCTGATCGGCGGCATTGTTCTGGTGATGATGAACGGGAATCAGGGATGAACAAAACAGGGAAGAAAATCGAGAGGGAAATAAGATAATTGGTGCGAGGGGGGGGACTCGAACCCCCACATCCTAAGGACACTAACACCTGAAG
>OGSM01000052.1_pt1 | contig 82827 bp, 70 predicted proteins | sample 1573871 | NCBI WGS metagenome assembly OGSM01 (sample SAMN03295848, study PRJEB24534) | human gut metagenome | isolation source: fecal sample 1 from infant 7 | host: Homo sapiens | place: USA: Pittsburgh, PA | collected 2014-07
AGTCATCGGGCATTATCTGAACATAAAACACTATCAATAAGTTGGAGTCATTACCCGAGCTTCTCCCGATAACCAGGATTAATCAGCGCAATTTTGATCTTAACCTACCGCAAAACAACCGTGCTTCATGATACAAATGAATTCTCATTATCTGAACAATACGCAGCACGTCTATGACAAAGGGCGAGTTATGCAAACTGAGCAACAGCGAGCCGTAACACGGCTTTGTATCCAGTGTGGATTATTTCTTTTGCAACATGGTGCGGAAAGCGCGTTGGTTGATGAGCTTTCCTCACGACTGGGTCGGGCGCTGGGAATGGACAGCGTCGAAAGTTCTATCTCTTCGAACGCCATAGTGCTGACAACCATTAAAGATGGGCAATGCCTGACATCGACACGTAAAAATCACGATCGCGGCATTAATATGCATGTGGTGACTGAAGTCCAGCACATTGTGATTCTGGCGGAGCACCATCTGCTGGATTACAAAGGCGTAGAGAAACGATTTAGCCAAATTCAGCCATTACGTTACCCAAGATGGCTGGTAGCCTTAATGGTTGGCCTTTCTTGCGCCTGTTTCTGTAAACTCAATAACGGTGGCTGGGATGGTGCCGTCATCACCTTCTTTGCCAGTACGGCCGCGATGTATATCCGCCAGCTACTGGCACAACGTCATCTTCATCCACAGATCAACTTTTGCCTCACCGCTTTCGCCGCCACCACTATTTCCGGTTTGCTTTTGCAACTTCCCACCTTCAGCAATACACCCACCATTGCAATGGCCGCCAGCGTTCTGCTGCTGGTGCCGGGCTTTCCGTTGATTAATGCCGTCGCCGATATGTTTAAAGGCCACATCAATACCGGACTGGCACGCTGGGCGATCGCCAGTCTGCTGACACTGGCTACCTGCGTCGGCGTGGTGATGGCACTGACGATTTGGGGGCTACGCGGATGGGTGTGATCGAGTTTCTGTTTGCATTGGCGCAGGATATGATCCTCGCCGCCATTCCAGCGGTCGGCTTTGCGATGGTGTTCAACGTTCCCGTTCGGGCATTACGCTGGTGTGCGCTGCTTGGCGCGATTGGTCATGGTTCCCGAATGATCTTAATGACCAGCGGGCTGAATATTGAGTGGTCAACCTTTATGGCTTCTATGCTGGTCGGCACCATTGGTATTCAATGGTCGCGCTGGTATCTGGCGCATCCGAAAGTGTTTACCGTGGCGGCTGTTATCCCTATGTTTCCTGGCATATCAGCTTATACTGCAATGATTTCGGCGGTAAAAATCAGTCAGCTAGGCTACAGCGAACCGTTGATGATTACCCTGTTAACCAACTTTCTTACAGCTTCATCAATTGTTGGTGCGTTATCCATCGGTCTTTCCATTCCTGGATTATGGTTGTACCGCAAGCGCCCTCGCGTATAAAATTGCCTCACTTAAAGCACGCGGATGAGAGACAGCCTCCTCTCCTCCGTGTGTTACTATAAAAGTTATCTCCCTTCTCGTTCATCGTTCCATATTTGAGAAACAGTATGTCTTCCAGAGTTTTGACCCCGGACGTCGTTGGTATTGACGCCCTGGTACAGGATCACCAAACCGTTCTGGCAAAAGCTGAAGGCGGTGTGGTTGCCGTATTTGCTAACAATGCCCCGGCGTTTTATGCCGTCACGCCTGCACGCCTGGCTGAACTGCTGGCGCTGGAAGAAAAGCTGGCGCGTCCGGGAAGCGATGTCGCTCTGGACGATCAACTCTATCAGGAACCGCAAGCCGCTCCCGTTGCTGTACCCATGGGGAAATTCGCCATGTATCCGGACTGGCAACCCGATGCCGACTTTATCCGCCTGGCGGCGCTATGGGGCGTGGCACTAAGAGAGCCGGTGACCACCGAAGAACTGGCCTCATTCATTGCCTACTGGCAGGCGGAAGGTAAAGTCTTTCACCATGTACAGTGGCAACAAAAACTGGCGCGCAGCCTGCAAATCGGTCGTGCCAGCAACGGCGGACTGCCGAAACGAGATGTGAATACGGTCAGTGAACCTGACAGCCAAATTCCACCAGGATTCAGAGGGTAACGATGAAAAACGTTGGCGACCTGATGCAACGCCTGCAAAAGATGATGCCTGCCCATATCAAACCCGCATTCAAAACGGGTGAAGAACTACTGGCCTGGCAAAAAGAACAAGGAGCGATCCGCTCCGCCGCTCTCGAACGTGAAAATCGGGCGATGAAAATGCAGCGCACCTTTAACCGCTCCGGTATTCGTCCACTGCATCAGAACTGCTCCTTTGAGAACTATCGCGTTGAGTGTGAAGGGCAGATGAATGCGTTAAGCAAAGCGCGCCAGTATGTCGAAGAGTTTGACGGCAACATCGCCAGCTTCATCTTTTCTGGTAAGCCAGGAACCGGCAAAAACCATCTGGCGGCGGCAATCTGCAACGAGCTGCTGCTACGCGGTAAATCCGTATTGATCATCACCGTGGCCGATATTATGTCAGCGATGAAAGATACCTTCAGGAATAGCGGTACCAGCGAAGAACAACTGCTTAACGATCTGAGCAACGTTGATCTGCTGGTGATCGATGAGATCGGCGTGCAGACCGAATCGAAATACGAAAAAGTGATCATCAACCAGATCGTCGATCGCCGCTCTTCTTCCAAACGCCCAACCGGGATGCTGACCAACAGTAATATGGAAGAGATGACCAAGTTGCTGGGCGAACGCGTGATGGACCGTATGCGCCTGGGTAACAGTTTGTGGGTGATCTTCAACTGGGATAGCTACCGTAGCCGTGTAACAGGTAAAGAGTATTAATCCCCGTTTCTGGCGGTATACTGCGACACAATTCCACCTTGAGTAATGATGATGAAAACTGTTAAACATCTTCTGTGCTGTGCCATTGCCGCCAGCGCATTAATTTCCACCGGGGTGCATGCTGCGTCCTGGAAAGATGCGCTCTCCAGCGCCGCCAGCGAACTTGGCAACCAAAACAGCACGACACAGGAAGGCGGTTGGTCGCTCGCGTCATTAACTAACTTGCTTAGCAGCGGGAACCAGGCCTTAAGCGCAGATAACATGAACAACGCCGCAGGCATTCTGCAATACTGCGCGAAGCAAAAGCTGGCTTCGGTAACCGATGCCGAAAACATCAAGAACCAGGTGCTGGAAAAGCTGGGCCTGAACAGTGAAGAGCAAAAAGAAGACACCAACTATCTGGATGGCATTCAGGGTTTGCTGAAAACCAAAGATGGTCAGCAACTCAATCTGGATAACATCGGAACGACTCCGCTGGCAGAAAAGGTGAAAACCAAAGCCTGCGATCTGGTGTTAAAGCAGGGGCTGAACTTCATTTCCTGAACCGCGAAACGCCGCGTTTTAGCTGTTACCCGGCTGACGCGGCTCTCTCCTGCCCTTTTCCCTGCTCCTGGACGGTTTTCCCCCTGTTACACGGGAAGCGACCGCGATCAAAAAAGTCTGTTTATAAACTAATTCCTAACAACATCGCATTTTTTTGACACTAGAATTGCAGCAATATGGCGACGCCATTACATTGTGCTTCTCAAAAAGCTTAAACGTTGGCTAAACGGCCCGGTTTAGTGAGGATCGCCCGTTGTCAGAACTACTCTCTTTCGCCCTTTTTCTCGCCTCTGTGCTGATTTACGCATGGAAAGCGGGACGTAACACCTGGTGGTTTGCAGCCACATTAACGGTGCTGGGGCTATTTGTCGTTTTAAATATCACCCTGTTTGCCAGCGACTATTTTACTGGCGCTGGTATTAACGACGCGGTTCTCTATACCTTAACCAACAGCCTGACCGGTGCTGGCGTCAGCAAATACATCCTGCCGGGTATCGGCATTGTGCTGGGGCTGACAGCGGTGTTCGGTGCGCTGGGCTGGATCCTGCGCCGTCGTCGCCATCATCCGCACCATTTTGGTTACAGCCTGCTGGCGCTCTTACTGGCGCTGGGTTCGGTGGACGCCAGCCCGGCATTTCGTCAGATAACGGAACTGGTGAAATCCCAGTCACGCGATGGCGACCCGGACTTTGCGGCTTATTATAAAGAGCCGTCGAAAACTATCCCTGACCCGAAACTCAACCTGGTTTATATCTACGGCGAAAGTCTCGAGCGGACCTATTTTGATAACGAAGCTTTCCCGGATCTCACGCCTGAACTGGGCGCGTTGAAAAATGAAGGCCTGGATTTCAGCCACACGCAGCAGCTGCCAGGAACGGATTACACGATTGCGGGCATGGTGGCTTCTCAGTGCGGCATACCGCTGTTTGCCCCCTTTGAAGGCAACGCCTCCGCCTCTGTCTCCAGTTTCTTCCCGCAGAACATCTGTCTGGGCGATATCCTGAAAAACTCGGGTTATCAGAACTATTTCGTGCAGGGCGCGAATCTGCGTTTTGCCGGTAAAGATGTGTTCCTGAAGTCGCATGGCTTCGACCACTTATACGGCTCAGAAGAGCTGAAAAGCGTGGTGGCCGACCCGCACTATCGCAACGACTGGGGATTCTACGACGATACCGTTCTCGATGAAGCGTGGAAAAAGTTTGAAGAGCTTTCCCGCTCAGGTCAGCGATTCTCACTGTTTACCCTGACAGTCGATACCCATCACCCGGATGGTTTTATCTCGCGTACCTGTAACCGCAAAAAATATGATTTTGACGGTAAGCCGAACCAGTCATTCAGCGCGGTAAGTTGCAGCCAGGAGAATATCGCGGCGTTTATCAACAAAATCAAAGCGTCACCGTGGTTTAAAGATACCGTCATCGTCGTCTCTTCTGACCATTTAGCGATGAACAACACGGCGTGGAAATACCTCAATAAGCAGGATCGCAATAACCTGTTTTTTGTCATTCGTGGCGACAAGCCGCAGCAAGAGACGCTGGCAGTGAAGCGTAACACGATGGATAACGGCGCGACGGTGCTGGACATTCTCGGTGGCGATAACTATCTCGGACTTGGTCGTAGCAGTTTATCCGGGCAGTCAATGTCGGAAATCTTCCTCAATATCAAAGAGAAAACATTGGCGTGGAAGCCGGATATCATCCGCCTGTGGAAATTCCCTAAAGAGATGAAAGAGTTCACCATCGACCAGCAGAAAAACATGATTGCCTTCTCGGGTAGCCATTTCCGTTTGCCGCTGCTGTTGCGGGTTTCAGACAAACGCGTGGAACCGCTGCCGGAAAGCGAATACTCAGCACCGCTGCGTTTCCAGCTGGCCGATTTCGCTCCACGCGACAATTTCGTCTGGGTTGACCGTTGCTATAAGATGGCACAACTCTGGGCTCCGGAACTGGCACTCTCCACCGACTGGTGTGTCTCGCAAGGGCAGCTTGGCGGTCAGCAAATTGTTCAGCATGTTGACAAAACAACATGGCAGGGCAAAACGGCATTTAAAGATACGGTCATCGACATGGCGCGTTATAAAGGCAATGTCGATACGCTGAAAATTGTTGATAACGATATTCGCTACAAAGCCGACAGTTTCATCTTCAACGTCGCCGGTGCGCCAGAAGAGGTGAAACAGTTTAGTGGGATTTCCCGTCCAGAGTCGTGGGGCCGCTGGTCCAACGCGCAGCTGGGCGATGAAGTAAAAATCGAGTACAAGCATCCGCTGCCGAAGAAATTTGACCTGGTGATTACCGCCAAAGCATACGGCAATAACGCCAGCCGTCCTATTCCGGTACGCGTAGGCAATGAAGAACAAACTCTTGTGCTGGGCAATGAAGTGACCACCACCACACTGCATTTCGATAACCCAACCGATGCCGACACACTGGTAATTGTGCCGCCGGAACCTGTCTCAACCAACGAAGGGAATATCCTCGGACACTCGCCGCGTAAGCTCGGGATCGGCATGGTGGAAATTAAAGTTGTGGAACGTGAAGGGTAATTTCTGACTGATGTGTAGGTCGCATAAGGTGCGACCTACACATCTTCTCCGGCCTACAAAACATCATTGAGAAACAGAAAAAAAAACAGCGCCCAACACTTCCCCGGACGCTGCATGGCAACTTTAATAATCTCGCCTTATCAGAAAGTAATTACACCCTTAATCAACTCACGATTGTTAATCACATCGCGCTCGTAGGTTTCTGCCAGCGTGGCGAACGGATAGCGATGGGTTAACATCATGTCAGCAGTGATTTTTCCTTCCGCCATCAGTCGACCGACTTTAGCAAAATCTTCCGGCGTGGCGTTGCGGCTACCCATCATCGTCGTTTCTTTTTTATGGAATTCCGGATCGGAGAACTGCAACTCACCTTTAAACAGGCCGACAAATACCACCGTGCCGCCGTGACGAATCAAATTCACGGTGTTATTCATCGCATGTTGATTACCTGTCGCGTCGATCACTTTCTGCGCCAGCGAACCACCAAACTGCGCCCGCAGCTGCGCGTCAAAATCTTCGGCTGACGGGTCCAGCACGGGCAACTCCAGACGCGTTGCCACATGTTCACGGCGCGCTGGACTGGTATCCGCCACCACCACCTGTGCGCCATCAGCTTTAGCGATTGCCGCCGCGCCCAGACCGATTGGCCCCGCCCCGACCACCAGCACCTGCTCGCCGGGAGCAATGGCTGCGCGACGCACCGCATGAGCGCTAATAGCGAAAGGTTCAATCAATGCGGCCGCCTGCGGGTCAATACCGTCTGCGGGCAAAATGTTCGCCACCGGCACGCTCAAATACTCACTAAAACCGCCATCCTGATGCACGCCAATGACTGAAATTTTTTCACAGCAATTGGTACGCCCGCTTTTACACGCCGGGCATTGCTGACAGGCAACATAAGGGATCACAGCAACTTGCTGACCATTTTTAAGATCAGCAATATTTTTACCCAGCCCAACAATCTCCCCACATATTTCATGGCCTAAAACACGTGGATAACTAAAAAATGGTTGATTTCCACCCCAGGCATGAATATCGGTACCGCAAATCCCGACAGACTTAATTTTTATTAATGCTTCATTGTCACCCGGAATAGGTATCTCGCGTTGTTTCCAGACTAATTCTTTCGGCTGCTGGCAAATTAAAACATTCATCGTAGACATGATTCGGCTCTCCATTTTTTGTTGCCTTAGATATCAATGAAAATGAAAAATGGCAGCGGAACGGAAAATCTGTTTTGTGAAAACACACGCATAAAAATGTTTTAAATCGGGTTTTAATGGACTCACAAGGAGGAAAATATGAGTCGTTCACAAAATTTACGCCACAATGTGATTAACCAGGTCATTGATGATATGGCGCGGGGTCATATCCCTTCCCCACTTCCATCGCAAAGTGCGCTGGCGGAAATGTACAACATCAGCCGCACTACAGTGCGTCATATTCTCAGCCACTTACGCGAATGCGGCGTCTTAACGCAGGTTGGAAACGACTATGTGATTGCGCGTAAACCTGACCATGATGACGGTTTCGCCTGTACTACCGCTTCAATGAGTGAACAAAACAAAGTGTTTGAGCAGGCTTTTTTCACGATGATAAACCAGCGCCAGTTACGCCCTGGGGAAACTTTTTCTGAACTGCAACTGGCTCGGGCCGCGGGTGTCAGCCCGGTTGTAGTAAGAGAATATCTTTTAAAATTCGGCCGTTATAATCTTATTCAAAGCGAAAAGCGCGGCCAGTGGAGCATGAAGCAATTCGATCAATCCTACGCCGAGCAGCTGTTTGAACTACGCGAAATGCTCGAAACACATTCACTTCAGCACTTTCTCAACCTGCCTGATCATGATCCCCGCTGGCTGCAGGCGAAAACCATGCTCGAACGTCATCGGCTACTGCGTGACAACATCGGCAATAGCTTTCGCATGTTCTCGCAACTTGACAGAGATTTTCACTCCTTACTGCTTTCAGCTGCCGACAATATCTTTTTTGATCAATCTCTTGAGATCATCTCAGTCATCTTTCATTTTCACTATCAATGGGACGAAAGCGATCTTAAACAGCGCAATATCATTGCCGTCGATGAGCATATGACCATTCTCAGCGCTCTGATTTGCCGCAGTGACCTTGATGCCACCCTTGCGCTCCGTAACCATTTGAATTCAGCTAAACAATCAATGATTCGATCCATTAATGAGAACATGCGTTATGCTCATTAAGTACGGATTAAAAACAGCAAACTATTAGCGGGTGCACGGTTTTATCAAAAGATAAATACCGGAAAATTCCCGCTTACCTATGCTCACAATCAGTCGACTAAAAATGTTTTTTTGTGAGCGGTAGTAAAGTCCTAAAACTTTAACCTGCCGTTAATGTCAACCTTGCGTAATGCACAATTACGTAAACAATTAAAATTATAAATACAGGAGTCCGGCGTGGAAAAAGAAAATATCACCCTCGATCCGCGTTCTTCATTTACTCCATCTTCGTCGGCAGATATTCCCGTGCCACCAGATGGATTAGTTCAACGCAGTACCCGAATTAAACGCATTCAAACCACCGCCATGTTGTTATTATTTTTTGCGGCGGTAATCAATTATCTCGACCGCAGTTCGCTGTCGGTAGCAAATTTAACGATTCGTGAAGAATTGGGATTAAGTGCCACCGAAATCGGCGCTTTGCTCTCCGTGTTTTCACTCGCTTACGGGATTGCGCAACTTCCTTGCGGCCCACTATTGGATCGTAAAGGCCCGCGCCTGATGTTGGGACTGGGGATGTTCTTCTGGTCACTGTTCCAGGCAATGTCTGGCATGGTGCACAGCTTTACGCAGTTCGTGTTGGTGCGTATCGGTATGGGAATTGGTGAAGCGCCGATGAACCCATGCGGTGTAAAAGTCATTAACGACTGGTTCAACATCAAAGAGCGCGGACGCCCGATGGGCTTCTTCAACGCAGCTTCTACCATTGGCGTTGCCGTAAGCCCACCGATTCTGGCGGCGATGATGCTGGTGATGGGCTGGCGCGGGATGTTTATTACCATTGGTGTACTGGGGATTTTTCTCGCCATCGGCTGGTATATGCTCTATCGCAACCGCGAGCACGTAGAACTGACTGCCGTTGAACAAGCTTATCTCAATGCAGGTAGCGTCAATGCCCGCCGAGATCCGCTCAGTTTTGCCGAATGGCGCAGCTTGTTCCGTAACCGCACAATGTGGGGAATGATGCTCGGATTCAGTGGCATCAACTACACTGCGTGGCTGTATCTGGCCTGGCTTCCTGGTTACCTGCAAACAGCCTATAACCTGGATTTAAAAAGCACAGGGTTGATGGCGGCTATCCCTTTCCTGTTTGGGGCTGCCGGGATGCTGGTCAACGGTTACGTTACTGACTGGCTGGTCAAAGGGGGAATGGCTCCGATTAAAAGCCGTAAGATCTGCATTATTGCCGGGATGTTCTGTTCTGCCGCCTTTACGCTGGTCGTACCGCAAGCGACAACATCCATGACAGCGGTTCTGCTGATTGGTATGGCACTGTTCTGTATTCACTTTGCCGGAACATCCTGCTGGGGCTTGATCCACGTCGCAGTTGCTTCTCGCATGACTGCGTCGGTGGGCAGTATCCAGAACTTTGCCAGCTTCATCTGCGCCTCTTTTGCGCCGATCATTACTGGTTTTATTGTTGATACCACCCACTCATTCCGTCTGGCACTAATCATCTGCGGTTGCGTCACCGCAGCGGGGGCACTGGCGTACATCTTCCTGGTTCGTCAGCCGATCAACGACCCACGGAAAGATTAATCTCCCTATGCCCGATAACATTTTGCTTATCGGGCATTTTTATGGCGATTAAAACGTTTCCCAGTTCTCACCGCTATCTGCCACGGCCATTTTACGCGGCGCAGCTGGCATCACGGTTTTTACCACAGCCGATGTTTCACGCTGCTGTTGCTGCTGTTGCTGAATCCGGAACACTGCCACTGCTTCGGTCAGGCGACTGGCCTGCTCTTCCAGCGCGGCGGCGGCGGCGGCAGATTCTTCCACCAGCGCGGCGTTCTGTTGAGTTACCCGGTCCATCTCAGCAACCGCTAAGCCAACCTGATCGATACCACGGCTCTGCTCATCAGAAGCAGAAGCAATTTCGCCCATAATGTCCGTCACGCGGGTCACAGCACTGACAATCTCCGCCATTGTTTCCCCGGCGCTTTCGACCAGCGTAGAGCCAACATCCACTTTCCCCACCGAGTCTTCAATCAGGCTTTTAATTTCACGAGCCGCCTGGGCGCTACGCTGGGCCAGATTACGCACTTCTCCCGCAACCACCGCAAAACCACGTCCTTGCTCACCCGCACGCGCTGCTTCAACCGCCGCGTTCAAAGCCAGAATATTGGTCTGGAAGGCAATGCCGTCAATTACGCTGATAATATCGGCGATTTTCTGCGAACTGGTGGAGATATCACGCATAGTCTGCACCACGTTATCTACCACTTTGCCGCCGCGTTGCGCCGTTTCAGAAGCACTTAACGCCAGGTGGCTGGCCTGGCGCGCATTCTCGGCGTTCTGTTTCACCGTTGCGGTCAGTTGCTCCATGCTGGCTGCCGTCTCTTCCAGCGAAGCAGCCTGTTGCTCGGTGCGCGAAGAGAGATCGTTATTGCCGGTAGCGATTTCGCTGGCACCGCTATAGATGGCATTGGCCCCGTTGCGCACATCACCGACGGTACGCATCAGCTCTCCCTGCATATGGCGCAAACTCTCTGCCAGTTGCCCCATCTCATTAGAGCCATCCACCTCAATCGGTTTCACCAGATCGCCGCCTGCAATATGACGAATGCTGTCAATCAGGCGATTCATTGGCGCTACCAGCGAGGCTTTAATACCGAACCAGACGGCGAAGATGACCGCCAGTACGACGATCATCACGCCCACCAGAATCCACATCGCCTGGCTGTAGGAGGCATTGTTATCGCTGACGGCGATATCATGGAGCCGATCGTTTTGTTCCATGTAAGCCACATACTGCTTCTCGAAACCGTCCTGATATCCCTGAGTCGGCTGATCAAAGAACTCGTTGATTTTGCCTGCACCTAACAGTTGGATCAGCTCCGCCAGCGCATTGTGATAAATATCGTAATTACGTTTGATCTCTGCCGCTGCGGCGGTGCTCTGACGCGGGTCACGCGGCAACGCTTCGTAATCCGCCCAGTTTTTTTCCGCCTGTTTCAGCGAAATACTGGCACTCTGCATCAGCTCAGCAACGGTTGAACCGCTACCAATATTATTCTGATCCATCATGTAGCGGATACCCGCGCGGTTGAGGGTGTTACGCGTCTGCAACAACGCGACCCAGCTGCCATTCAGCGTGGATTGCTGCTGGCGAATGGTTTGTAAAACAGTGAAATTTTCTTTGTCATTCTTTAAGGCATTAAAGAACAGACCGCCTGATGTCAGTTGTAAAAGGCCAAAAACGGCCAAAACCAGCAGTAAGCTGGTCACGATCTTGATACGTTTTAACATGGTTTCTCTTTCCTGTGGACCGATGCAAGATTTTCGGCCTGGAAAGCAAAAACTTTATGAAAAGGTGTAACCCGCCATCCATGGAAAAACCAGGGGCTGGTTATCAGATACTAAAAAGTTATTCATTATCGCCCGGGATGTCTTCTTGTCGGGAATTGCCCAGAGCAATAAATTCCTCTAACAGATGGGTTAACAGTTGCATTTTCTCGGCAGTAAACTGAGCTTCAATCTGCCGATAGGCTTCTTCAATCTGTGTCTGAGCGCGGTTATACAGCGCCTGCCCCTCTTTGGTCAGCGAGATATAGAGCTTCCGCTGATCATTGATCGGCTTTAATCGCAACACTAAACCGTCGCGTTCCATCCGCGTAAGGATCCCGGTCAGGCTTGGGCGCAAAATGCAGGCACGATACGCCAGATCGTGAAAATCCATTGATGGGCTTTCCGCCAGAATACGCACGATGCGCCACTGTTGCTCAGTCAAATTATGCCGTTTAACGATTGGGCGAAAATAACTCATCGCCGCTTCTCGCGCCTGGAGCAACGCAATGGTTAGAGAGTCGTGCATTATCTTTCCCCTGAAAAATTCAAAATCATTAATATAGAAACAGTTAATCGTCACGTTACCGGGACTGCGCTGTCCCTGCAATTCCTGATTTTATCAAAATTGATGATATTTTATTAACTTACTGATATTTAATATTTTATTATCTTTAAATGTAAATAGTTTGTTAATTAGATCACATTTACATCACTTACTTTTGCCAAACTACGCAATCGGGAATAAAAGTAATCATTAACATATTAATGATTAAGATGATCGAATCCGAGGAGTGGTAATGAAAGGCACTATCTTCGCCGTAGCGTTGAACCATCGCAGCCAACTTGATGCATGGCAGGAAGCGTTCCAGCAATCCCCCTACAAAGCCCCGCCTAAAACTGCGGTCTGGTTTATTAAACCGCGCAATACGGTGATTGGTTGCGGTGAACCGATTCCCTTTCCACAGGGTGAAAAGGTACTGAGCGGTGCGACTGTTGCGCTGATTGTGGGAAAAACGGCGACGAAAGTACGTGAAGAAGATGCGGCAGAGTACATCGCCGGATATGCGCTGGCTAACGACGTCAGCCTGCCGGAAGAGAGCTTTTACCGCCCGGCAATCAAAGCAAAATGTCGTGATGGATTCTGCCCCATTGGCGAAACCGTGGCTCTCAGCAATGTCGATAATCTGACCATCTATACCGAGATCAACGGGCGTCCTGCCGATCACTGGAATACCGCCGATTTACAACGTAACGCCGCGCAGTTGCTGAGCGCCCTGAGCGAATTTGCCACACTGAATCCAGGCGATGCCATTCTGCTCGGCACGCCACAGGCGCGCGTGGAAATACAGCCAGGCGATCGCGTTCGTGTTCTCGCAGAAGGTTTCCCGCCGCTGGAAAATCCGGTAGTGGACGAACGTGAAGTGACCACGCGCAAGAGCTTCCCAACGCAGCCACACCCGCACGGCACGCTGTTTGCCCTCGGCCTGAACTACGCCGACCACGCCAGCGAACTGGAATTTAAGCCACCGGAAGAACCGCTGGTGTTCCTGAAAGCGCCAAATACCCTCACTGGCGATAACCAGACCTCCGTGCGTCCAAACAATATTGAATACATGCACTATGAAGCGGAGCTGGTGGTAGTTATTGGCAAACAGGCGCGTAACGTCAGCGAAGCCGATGCCATGGATTATGTCGCGGGCTACACCGTGTGTAACGACTACGCCATTCGCGACTATCTGGAAAACTACTACCGCCCTAACCTGCGGGTAAAAAGCCGCGACGGACTGACGCCGATGCTTTCAACCATCGTGCCGAAAGAGGCGATCCCGGACCCGCATAATCTGACCCTTCGCACCTTCGTCAACGGCGAGTTACGCCAGCAAGGCACCACCGCCGATCTGATCTTCAGCGTGCCCTTCCTGATCGCCTACTTAAGCGAATTTATGACCCTGAATCCGGGCGACATGATCGCCACCGGCACACCAAAAGGCTTATCTGACGTGGTGCCTGGCGATGAAGTAGTGGTGGAAGTAGAAGGCGTGGGCTGCCTGGTGAACCGAATTGTGAGTGAGGAAACAGCGAAATGAAAAAAGTAAATCATTGGATCAACGGCAAAAATGTTGCAGGTAACGACTACTTCCAGACCACCAATCCGGCAACGGGTGAAGTGCTGGCGGATGTGGCCTCTGGCGGTGAAGCGGAGATCAATCAGGCGGTAGCGGCAGCGAAAGAGGCGTTCCCGAAATGGGCCAATCTGCCGATGAAAGAGCGTGCGCGCCTGATGCGCCGTCTGGGCGATCTGATCGACCAGAACGTGCCAGAGATCGCCGCGATGGAAACCGCGGACACCGGCCTGCCGATCCATCAGACCAAAAATGTGTTGATCCCACGCGCTTCCCACAACTTTGAATTTTTCGCGGAAGTCTGCCAGCAGATGAACGGCAAGACCTATCCGGTTGACGACAAGATGCTCAACTACACGCTGGTGCAGCCGGTGGGCGTTTGTGCGCTGGTATCGCCGTGGAACGTACCGTTTATGACCGCCACATGGAAGGTCGCGCCGTGTCTGGCGCTGGGCAATACCGCGGTACTGAAAATGTCGGAACTCTCCCCGCTGACCGCTGACCGCCTGGGTGAGCTGGCGCTGGAAGCCGGTATTCCGGCAGGCGTGCTGAACGTGGTACAGGGCTACGGCGCAACCGCAGGGGATGCGCTGGTTCGTCATCATGACGTACGTGCCGTGTCGTTCACCGGCGGTACGGCCACCGGGCGCAACATCATGAAAAACGCCGGGCTGAAAAAATACTCCATGGAACTGGGCGGTAAATCGCCGGTGCTGATTTTTGAAGATGCCGATATTGAACGCGCGCTGGACGCCGCCCTGTTCACCATCTTCTCGATCAACGGCGAGCGCTGCACCGCCGGTTCGCGCATCTTTATTCAGCAAAGCATCTACCCGGAATTCGTTAAACGCTTTGCCGAACGCGCCAACCGTCTGCGCGTGGGCGATCCGAACGATCCGAATACCCAGGTTGGGGCGCTTATCAGCCAGCAACACTGGGATAAAGTCTCCGGCTATATCCGTCTCGGCATTGAAGAAGGCGCAACCCTGCTGGCGGGCGGCCCGGATAAACCGTCTGACCTGCCTGCACACCTGAAAGGCGGCAACTTCCTGCGCCCAACGGTGCTGGCGGACGTAGATAACCGTATGCGCGTTGCCCAGGAAGAGATTTTCGGGCCGGTCGCCTGCCTGCTGCCGTTTAAAGACGAAGCCGAAGTCTTACGTCTGGCAAACGACGTGGAGTACGGCCTCGCGTCGTACATCTGGACACAGGATGTCAGCAAAGTGTTACGCCTGGCGCGTGGCATTGAAGCAGGCATGGTGTTCGTCAACACCCAGAACGTGCGTGACCTGCGCCAGCCATTTGGCGGCGTAAAAGCCTCCGGCACCGGGCGTGAAGGCGGTGAGTACAGCTTCGAAGTGTTCGCGGAAATGAAGAACGTCTGCATTTCCATGGGCGACCATCCAATTCCGAAATGGGGAGTCTGATATGGGTAAGTTAGCGTTAGCCGCCAAGATCACGCACGTACCGTCGATGTATCTCTCTGAGCTGCCTGGGAAAAACCACGGTTGCCGCCAGGGTGCGATCGACGGGCATAAAGAGATCAGCAAGCGTTGCCGGGAAATGGGCGTCGATACCATTATCGTTTTCGATACCCACTGGCTGGTCAACAGTGCTTATCACATCAACTGTGCAGACCATTTTGAAGGCGTCTACACCAGTAACGAGCTGCCGCATTTTATTCGTGACATGACCTACAACTACGAGGGCAACCCGGAGTTGGGGCAGCTTATTGCCGATGAAGCCTTAAAGCTCGGCGTGCGGGCAAAAGCGCACAATATTCCCAGCCTGAAACTGGAATACGGCACGCTGGTGCCGATGCGCTACATGAATGAAGACAAGCACTTCAAAGTGGTCTCCATTTCGGCTTTCTGCACGGTTCACGATTTTGCCGACAGCCGCAAGCTGGGCGAAGCGATTCTGAAAGCGATCGAACAGTACGACGGCACCGTGGCGGTCCTTGCCAGCGGTTCGTTATCGCACCGCTTTATTGACGATCAGCGTGCAGAAGAAGGGATGAACAGCTACACCCGCGAGTTCGACCGCCAGATGGACGAGCGCGTGGTGAAGTTGTGGCGCGAAGGCCAGTTCAAAGAGTTCTGCAATATGCTGCCGGAGTACGCCGACTACTGCTACGGCGAAGGCAATATGCACGACACGGTGATGCTGCTGGGGATGCTCGGCTGGGATAAATACGACGGCAAGGTAGAGTTTATTACCGAGCTGTTCCCAAGCTCTGGCACCGGTCAGGTTAACGCTGTTTTCCCGCTGCCCGCGTAAGGACGTTTTATGCCGCACTTTATCGTGGAATGTACTGAAAATATTCGTCAAGAAGCCCGCTTACCTGAGCTGTTTGCCAGTGTTAACACCGCACTGGCGGCGACGGGGATTTTTCCGCTTGGGGGAATACGTAGCCGGGCACACTGGATCGATACCTGGCAAATGGCTGATGGCAAGCACGATTACGCCTTTGTGCATATGACGCTAAAAATCGGCAGCGGGCGCAGTCTGGAAAGCCGTCAGGAAGTAGGCGAAATGCTGTTTGATCTGATTAAAACGCACTTCGCCTCACTGATGGAGAGCCGTTACCTGGCGCTTTCATTTGAGATTGCAGAGCTGCACCCGACGTTGAATTTCAAACAGAACAACGTACACGCGTTGTTTAAATAAATTTGCACCAGCTTCCAGGCTGGATGATAAGGCGCAGCCGCATCCGGCAATGCCACAGGATATCGCTATGTTCGATAAACACACCCACACCCTGATCGCCCAGCGTCTGGATCAGGCAGAAAAACAGCGTGAACAGATCCGCGCGATCTCGCTGGATTACCCGGAGATCACCATTGAAGACGCCTACGCCGTACAGCGCGAATGGGTCCGACTGAAAATCGCCGAAGGCCGCACGCTGAAAGGCCACAAAATCGGCCTGACCTCGAAAGCGATGCAGGCCAGCTCACAAATCAGCGAGCCAGATTACGGTGCATTGCTGGACGACATGTTCTTCCACGATGGCAGCGATATCCCGACCGATCGCTTTATCGTGCCGCGCATTGAAGTGGAGCTGGCTTTTGTGCTGGCAAAACCGCTGCGTGGGCCAAACTGCACGCTGTTCGACGTCTACAACGCCACGGACTACGTGATCCCGGCGCTGGAGCTGATCGACGCCCGCTGCCACAACATCGATCCGGAAACCCAGCGCCCGCGCAAAGTGTTCGACACCATTTCTGATAACGCCGCCAACGCCGGAGTGATCCTCGGCGGTCGTCCGATCAAACCAGACGAACTGGATCTGCGTTGGATCTCCGCCCTGATGTATCGCAATGGCGTGATTGAAGAAACTGGCGTCGCCGCTGGTGTGCTAAATCATCCGGCAAACGGCGTGGCCTGGCTGGCGAACAAACTCGCACCGTATGACGTACAACTGGAAGCCGGGCAAATCATTCTCGGCGGTTCGTTCACCCGCCCGGTTCCGGCGCGTAAGGGCGATACCTTCCACGTCGATTACGGCAACATGGGCTCCATTAGCTGCCGCTTTGTTTAAGGAGAGAACGATGGAAAACAGTTTTAAAGCGGCGCTGAAAGCAGGCCGCCCGCAGATCGGATTATGGCTGGGGCTGAGTAGCAGTTACAGCGCAGAGTTACTGGCCGGAGCAGGATTCGACTGGTTGTTGATCGACGGTGAACACGCGCCGAATAACGTGCAAACCGTGCTCACCCAGCTACAGGCGATTGCGCCCTACCCCAGTCAGCCAGTGGTACGCCCATCGTGGAACGATCCGGTGCAAATCAAACAACTGCTGGACGTCGGCACACAAACCTTGCTGGTGCCGATGGTACAAAACGCTGACGAAGCCCGTGAAGCGGTACGCGCCACCCGTTATCCCCCCGCCGGTATTCGCGGTGTGGGCAGTGCGCTGGCCCGCGCCTCGCGCTGGAATCGTATTCCTGATTACCTGCAAAAAGCCAACGATCAAATGTGCGTGCTGGTGCAGATCGAAACGCGTGAGGCAATGAAGAACTTACCGCAGATTCTGGACGTGGAAGGGGTCGACGGCGTGTTTATCGGCCCGGCGGATCTGAGCGCCGATATGGGTTATGCCGGTAATCCTCAGCACCCGGAAGTACAGGCCGCGATTGAGCAGGCGATCGTGCAGATCCGCGAAGCGGGCAAAGCGCCGGGGATCCTGATCGCCAATGAGCAACTGGCAAAACGCTATCTGGAACTGGGCGCGCTGTTTGTCGCCGTCGGCGTTGACACCACCCTGCTCGCCCGCGCCGCCGAAGCGCTGGCAGCACGGTTTGGTGCGCAGGCTACAGCGATTAAGCCCGACGTGTATTAATGCCGGATGCGCTGCGCTTATCCGGCCTACACTCGCACCAAACCGTAGGCCGGATAAGGCGTTTACGCCGCATCCGGCAAAAAGCCGTACCAAATCGCGGACCGGATAAGGCGTTTGTGCGCATCCGCCATAAACCTTGTCGTACCCTACAAAAATCCCATTAGAGGAAGTAAAATGAGCGACACCTCACCTGCCATACCGGAGAGTATCGATCCGGCGAATCAGCATAAAGCGCTGACTGCCGGACAACAGGCGGTTATTAAGAAGCTATTTCGCCGCCTGATCGTCTTTCTGTTCGTGCTGTTTATCTTCTCGTTCCTTGATCGCATCAACATCGGCTTTGCCGGACTCACGATGGGACGCGACCTCGGTCTGAGCGCCACCATGTTTGGCCTCGCTACCACCTTGTTCTACGCCGCTTACGTCATCTTCGGCATTCCCAGCAACATTATGCTGAGTATTGTCGGTGCACGGCGCTGGATCGCCACCATCATGGTGCTTTGGGGCATCGCCTCTACTGCCACCATGTTTGCCACTGGCCCCACCAGCTTATACGTACTGCGTATACTGGTTGGCATTACCGAAGCCGGCTTTCTGCCTGGCATTCTGCTGTATTTAACCTTCTGGTTTCCGGCCTATTTCCGCGCCCGTGCCAACGCCTTGTTTATGGTAGCAATGCCGGTAACGACAGCGTTGGGCTCGATCGTTTCCGGCTACATTTTGTCGCTGGATGGCGTAATGGCATTAAAAGGCTGGCAGTGGCTGTTTTTGCTGGAAGGCTTCCCGTCGGTATTACTCGGCGTCATGGTGTGGTTCTGGCTTGATGACTCACCGGACAAAGCTAAGTGGCTGACGAAAGAAGACAAAAAATGCCTGCAAGAGATGATGGATAACGATCGTCTGACGCTGGTTCAGCCAGAGGGAGCCATCAGCCACCACGCCATGCAACAACGCAGTATGTGGCGGGAGATCTTCACTCCGGTGGTGATGATGTATACCCTGGCGTATTTCTGCCTGACCAACACACTTAGTGCGATCAGCATCTGGACACCGCAGATCCTGCAAAGCTTTAATCAGGGCAGCAGTAATATCACCATCGGCCTGCTGGCCGCCGTACCGCAGATTTGTACCATTCTCGGGATGATCTACTGGAGCCGTCACTCAGATCGCCGCCAGGAACGAAGGCATCACACCGCCCTTCCTTATTTGTTCGCTGCCGCTGGTTGGTTACTGGCTTCGGCAACTGATCACAACATGATCCAGATGCTGGGGATCATTATGGCTTCGACCGGATCATTCAGCGCAATGGCGATTTTCTGGACAACACCGGATCAGTCCATCAGCCTGCGGGCACGAGCGATCGGTATTGCGGTGATCAACGCCACTGGCAACATTGGTTCAGCGTTAAGTCCGTTTATGATCGGCTGGTTGAAAGATCTGACCGGCAGCTTTAACAGTGGATTGTGGTTTGTTGCCACGCTGCTGGTGATTGGTGCGGGGATTATCTGGGCGATTCCAATGCAGTCCTCCCGTCCGCGAGCGACCCCGTAAGGAACGACGATGTGTGACCGTCAGATTGCCAATATTGATATCAGCAAAGAGTACGATGAAAGCCTGGGCACGGACGATGTGCATTATCAGTCGTTCGCCCGCATGGCGGCCTTTTTTGGCCGCCATATGCTGCCACATCGCCACGAACAGTACTTTCAGATGCATTTCCTCAATAGCGGACAGATTGAGCTACAGCTTGACGATCATCGCTACTCGGTGGAAGCGCCCCTGTTTGTCCTGACGCCGCCGTCAGTACCTCATGCGTTTATTACGGAGTCTGATGCTGACGGTCATGTATTGACGGTACGGGAAGATCTGATCTGGCCCCTGCTGGAAGTTCTTTATCCGGGCACTCGGGAAACCTTCGGCCTGCCGGGGATTTGCCTGTCACTGGCAGATAAACCCTACGAACTGGCGGCGCTGGAACACTATTGGCAACTGATAGAGCGGGAATCGGTAGAACAACTGCCTGGACGGGAACACACCCTGACGTTACTGGCACAGGCAGTGTTCACCCTACTGCTGCGTAACGCAAAACTCGACGACCATGCCGCCAGCGGAATGCGCGGAGAATTAAAACTGTTCCAGCGTTTTCATATGCTTATTGAAAGCCATTTTCATCAGCACTGGACAGTACCGGATTACGCTAACGAACTGCATATCACCGAATCACGCCTCACGGACATCTGCCGCCGCTTTGCCAACCGTCCGCCAAAACGGTTGATTTTCGACAGGCAGCTACGAGAAGCCAAGCGGCTGCTGCTGTTTTCTGATAACGCCGTGAACAATATTGCCTGGCAACTCGGTTTTAAGGATCCGGCTTATTTTGCGCGCTTTTTTAATCGCTTAGTCGGTTGCTCGCCCAGTGCTTATCGTGCCAAAAAAGTACCTGTGACGTGAAATTCCCTTAGCCTTAACGGGAAACCAGGCACCACCTGCTATTCCCCTTTCTCCGCCTGGAGCAAGGGGATTTAGTAACGTTAAAAATCGCTAAAAGCGACCTCGATCACAAAACCGTACCCGACCTGAAAAGTACCAGCCATTGTCCCAAAAGTCTCTTCCCGTAATCGCCCCTGCAAGCTTCAATTGAATAACAAAAACAACACATAAAATTAACAATCGTATTCCGATTAATACTGTAGAGGTCGATATGAAACCAGAAGATTTCCGCGCCAGTACCCAACGTCCGTTCACCGGGGAAGAGTATCTGAAAAGCCTGCAGGATGGTCGCGAGATCTATATCTATGGCGAGCGAGTGAAAGACGTCACCACTCATCCGGCATTTCGTAATGCGGCAGCGTCTGTTGCCCAACTGTACGACGCGCTACACAAACCGGAGATGCAGGACTCTCTGTGTTGGAACACCGACACCGGTAGCGGCGGCTATACCCATAAATTCTTCCGCGTGGCGAAAAGTGCCGACGACCTGCGCCAGCAACGCGACGCCATCGCTGAGTGGTCACGCCTGAGCTATGGCTGGATGGGCCGTACCCCAGACTACAAAGCCGCTTTCGGTTGCGCACTGGGCGCGAATCCGGGCTTTTACGGTCAGTTCGAGCAGAACGCCCGTAACTGGTACACCCGTATTCAGGAAACTGGCCTCTACTTTAACCACGCGATTGTTAACCCACCGATCGATCGTCATTTGCCGACCGATAAAGTGAAAGACGTTTACATCAAGCTGGAAAAAGAGACTGACGCCGGGATTATCGTCAGCGGTGCGAAAGTGGTTGCCACCAACTCGGCGCTGACTCACTACAACATGATTGGCTTCGGCTCGGCACAAGTGATGGGCGAAAACCCGGACTTCGCACTGATGTTCGTTGCGCCAATGGATGCCGATGGCGTGAAATTAATCTCCCGCGCCTCTTATGAGATGGTCGCGGGTGCTACCGGCTCGCCGTACGACTACCCGCTCTCCAGCCGCTTCGATGAGAACGATGCGATTCTGGTGATGGATAACGTGCTGATCCCATGGGAAAACGTGCTGATCTACCGCGATTTCGATCGCTGCCGTCGCTGGACAATGGAAGGCGGTTTTGCCCGTATGTATCCGCTGCAAGCCTGTGTGCGCCTGGCAGTGAAATTAGACTTCATTACGGCACTGCTGAAAAAATCACTCGAATGTACCGGCACCCTGGAGTTCCGTGGTGTGCAGGCCGATCTCGGTGAAGTGGTGGCGTGGCGCAACACCTTCTGGGCATTGAGTGACTCGATGTGTTCAGAAGCGACGCCGTGGGTCAACGGGGCTTATTTACCGGATCATGCCGCACTGCAAACCTATCGCGTACTGGCACCAATGGCCTACGCGAAGATCAAAAACATTATCGAACGCAACGTTACCAGTGGCCTGATCTATCTCCCTTCCAGTGCCCGTGACCTGAACAATCCGCAGATCGACCAGTATCTGGCGAAGTATGTGCGCGGTTCGAACGGTATGGATCACGTCCAGCGCATCAAGATCCTCAAACTGATGTGGGACGCCATTGGCAGCGAATTTGGTGGTCGTCACGAGCTGTATGAAATCAACTACTCCGGTAGCCAGGATGAGATTCGCCTGCAGTGTCTGCGCCAGGCACAAAGCTCCGGCAATATGGACAAGATGATGGCGATGGTTGATCGCTGCCTGTCGGAATACGACCAGAACGGCTGGACTGTGCCGCACCTGCACAACAACGACGATATCAACATGCTGGATAAGCTGCTGAAATAACGCAGCAGGAGGTTAAGATGCAATTAGATGAACAACGCCTGCGCTTTCGTGACGCGATGGCCAGCCTGTCGGCAGCGGTAAATATTATCACCACCGAGGGCGACGCCGGACAATGCGGGATTACGGCAACGGCTGTCTGCTCGGTCACGGATACACCACCGTCGCTGATGGTGTGCATTAACGCCAACAGTGCGATGAACCCGGTTTTTCAGGGCAACGGTAAGTTGTGCGTCAACGTCCTCAACCATGAGCAGGAACTGATGGCACGCCACTTCGCGGGCATGACAGGCATGGCGATGGAAGAGCGTTTTAGCCTCTCATGCTGGCAAAAAGGTCCGCTGGCGCAGCCGGTGCTGAAAGGTTCGCTGGCCAGTCTTGAAGGAGAGATCCGCGATGTGCAGGCGATTGGCACACATCTGGTGTATCTGGTGGAGATTAAAAACATCATCCTCAGTGCAGAAGGTCACGGACTTATTTACTTTAAACGCCGTTTCCATCCGGTGATGCTGGAAATGGAAGCTGCGATTTAAGCTCCAGCCCCTTCACGCATTCGTCGAAGGGGTATTTTTATTGTGATCTCAATCACATATCCACCCGATGAATAATTCTTGCCCAACCGCTCACCGCCATTCCTGACCGCTTACATCCCTAAAATAACCACTCAGTTATTTACCTTACTTTACGCGCGCGTATCTCTGGCAACATCACTGCAGGATAGCGGTCAATTTACCTCCTCAAACGCAACGCAAACCTAGAACGGCTTCGGCCTATGATTAACAAATTACTCTATGGATTTTGGTTTGCAGGAAGGCAGCAAGTGAGTGAATCCCCGGGAGCTTACAACAGTAAGTGACAGGGGTGAACGAACGCAGCTGCCGCACCTGTAAGCCAAAAGACGACGAGTAAAATGCCAGGTTTTACTATGGATACGAAAAAACTATTCAAGCACATACCCTGGGTGATTCTCGGAATCATCGGTGCATTCTGCCTCGCGGTAGTTGCATTACGTCGGGGGGAGCACGTCAGCGCCCTGTGGATCGTGGTCGCCTCTGTGTCGGTGTATCTGGTGGCTTATCGCTACTACAGTCTGTACATCGCCCAGAAGGTGATGAAACTCGACCCCACGCGCGCGACGCCTGCGGTTATTAACAACGACGGTCTGAACTACGTTCCGACCAACCGTTACGTGTTGTTTGGTCACCACTTCGCCGCTATCGCCGGTGCTGGTCCGCTGGTGGGACCGGTTCTCGCCGCGCAGATGGGCTACCTGCCTGGCACGCTGTGGCTGCTGGCGGGGGTCGTGCTGGCCGGTGCGGTTCAGGACTTTATGGTGCTGTTTATCTCCTCTCGCCGTAACGGAGCATCTCTCGGTGAGATGATCAAAGAAGAGATGGGACCAGTACCGGGGACTATCGCGCTGTTTGGCTGTTTCTTAATCATGATCATCATCCTCGCCGTCCTGGCGCTGATTGTGGTTAAAGCCCTGGCCGAAAGTCCGTGGGGTGTCTTCACCGTTTGCTCAACCGTACCGATTGCGCTGTTTATGGGTATCTACATGCGCTTTATCCGTCCGGGGCGTGTGGGTGAAGTCTCTGTCATTGGTATCGTGCTGCTGGTTGCCTCTATCTACTTCGGTGGCGTGATTGCTCATGATCCGTACTGGGGTCCGGCACTGACCTTTAAAGACACCACCATTACCTTCGCGCTGATTGGCTATGCGTTTGTTTCCGCATTGCTGCCGGTGTGGCTGATCCTCGCACCGCGCGACTATCTGGCAACCTTCCTGAAAATCGGCGTTATCGTTGGCCTGGCGCTGGGTATCGTGGTGCTGAACCCGGAACTGAAAATGCCTGCAATGACCCAGTACATTGACGGTACTGGCCCGCTGTGGAAAGGCGCTCTGTTCCCGTTCCTGTTCATCACCATCGCCTGTGGTGCGGTATCTGGCTTCCACGCGCTGATCTCTTCCGGTACGACGCCGAAATTGCTGGCTAACGAAACCGACGCGCGTTTCATTGGCTACGGCGCAATGCTGATGGAATCCTTCGTGGCGATTATGGCGTTGGTTGCTGCGTCCATCATCGAACCGGGTCTTTACTTCGCGATGAATACCCCGCCTGCTGGCCTTGGCATCACCATGCCTAACCTGCATGAAATGGGTGGCGAGAACGCGCCGATCATCATGGCGCAGCTGAAAGACGTTACCGCACACGCGGCGGCGACCGTCAGCTCCTGGGGCTTCGTGATTTCGCCAGAGCAGATCCTGCAAACCGCGAAAGACATTGGTGAGCCTTCTGTCCTGAACCGTGCAGGTGGCGCGCCGACGCTGGCGGTAGGTATCGCTCACGTGTTCCACAAAGTGCTGCCGATGGCTGACATGGGCTTCTGGTATCACTTCGGTATTCTGTTCGAAGCCCTGTTCATCCTGACCGCGCTGGATGCGGGTACTCGTTCTGGCCGCTTTATGCTGCAAGACCTGCTGGGTAACTTCATCCCGTTCCTGAAAAAAACCGACTCTCTGGTTGCCGGTATCATCGGTACTGCGGGCTGTGTGGGTCTGTGGGGCTACCTGCTGTATCAGGGCGTGGTCGATCCGCTGGGCGGCGTTAAGAGCCTGTGGCCGCTGTTCGGTATTTCCAACCAGATGCTGGCAGCCGTAGCGCTGGTACTGGGCACCGTTGTGCTGATTAAGATGAAGCGCACCCAATACATCTGGGTAACTGTTGTTCCGGCTGTATGGCTGCTTATCTGCACCACCTGGGCGCTGGGTCTGAAACTGTTCAGCACCAACCCGCAGATGGAAGGCTTCTTCTACATGGCAAGCCAGTACAAAGAGAAGATTGCTAACGGTACTGACCTGACGGCGCAGCAGATTGCCAACATGAACCACATCGTTGTGAACAACTACACCAACGCAGGCCTGAGTATTCTGTTCCTGATTGTGGTGTACAGCATCATCTTCTACGGTTTCAAAACCTGGCTTGCGGTGCGTAACAGCGACAAACGTACTGACAAAGAAACTCCGTACGTTCCAATCCCGGAAGGCGGCGTGAAGATTTCTTCGCACCACTAACCGTGTTTAGCCCCGCTTCGGCGGGGCTTTGTTCTTATCAGAGTGAACTATGTTTGGTAACTTAGGACAGGCAAAAAAATATCTCGGCCAGGCGGCGAAGATGTTGATTGGCATTCCAGACTACGACAACTACGTCGAGCATATGAAGACCAACCATCCCGACAAGCCGTACATGAGCTATGAAGAATTCTTCCGCGAACGCCAGAACGCGCGCTACGGCGGCGATGGTAAAGGCGGTATGCGCTGTTGTTAATGGAGAGAGCATGAACCCGATTGCAGTTACCCTACTCACCGGTTTTTTAGGCGCGGGCAAAACCACCCTGCTGCGCCATATTCTTAACGAACAACACGGCTACAAGATTGCCGTGATTGAAAACGAATTCGGCGAAGTCTCCGTTGATGATCAACTGATTGGCGACCGCGCCACGCAGATCAAAACGCTGACCAACGGCTGCATCTGCTGTTCGCGCTCCAACGAGCTGGAAGACGCACTACTCGACCTGCTGGATAATCTCGACAAGGGCAATATTCAGTTCGACCGTCTGGTCATTGAATGCACCGGCATGGCCGATCCCGGCCCGATTATTCAGACCTTTTTCTCCCATGAGATTTTATGCCAGCGCTACCTGCTGGACGGGGTGATTGCACTGGTGGATGCGGTACATGCCGATGAGCAGATGAACCAGTTCACCATCGCCCAGTCACAGGTTGGCTACGCCGACCGTATTCTGCTGACGAAAACCGACGTCGCAGGCGAAGCAGAGAAACTGCGTGAACGCCTGGCGCGCATCAACGCCCGTGCACCGGTCTACACCGTCACCCACGGCGACATCGACCTGGGCCTGCTGTTCAACACCAACGGTTTTATGCTGGAAGAAAACGTCGTCAGCACCAAACCGCGTTTCCATTTTATCGCGGACAAACAAAACGATATTTCGTCGATTGTGGTGGAACTGGATTACCCGGTAGATATCAGCGAAGTTTCCCGCGTGATGGAAAACCTGCTGCTGGAATCGGCGGATAAACTGCTGCGTTACAAAGGGATGCTGTGGATTGACGGCGAACCTAATCGCCTGCTGTTCCAGGGCGTCCAGCGCCTCTACAGCGCCGACTGGGACCGCCCGTGGGGCGATGAAAAACCGCATAGCACGATGGTGTTTATCGGGATTCAGCTGCCGGAGGATGAGATTCGGGCGGCGTTTGCGGGGTTGAGGAAGTAATCGTGAAAGGTTGAGTGTAAAGCAGCTCAATGCCCCATTTAGCAGTGAGGGGGGAAACAGAACGACGTGCTCCCCTCCGCTAAGTTTTATTGCGCGTGAATACCTGGATCTGGCAAAAAATTGCCGCGTTTGGCGTCAGACCATGCTTCGCTACCAGAAGCAGGAATGTCGCTGTAATCAATGTCTTCGTCGGATTTATTAACCAAAGCCATGAGTTCAGCTTCTTGCTGCACATCAAGTGTGTAGAGTGTGCCCCGTTTATGTTTAACCATGCTCATTTATGACCAGAACCTTTACGATTTAATTATAAAGATGACTTATTTCAGCCATCCAGGCACGTTATATTCTGAGACATTCTCAATGGAATATGCATCTCTCCTGTCAGAACCTTTCTTACACTTCAACTCATTGAACCCCCATTTACCCTCTCTATTGGAATAAAATACAGTATATTTATCGGTATTAAACCCGAAATATCTTTCATCCGGACGTGAAATATTCAACTCTCCACATTTAACCTGACTGCGCCATTCAAAATCTATGGTGCTTTTTAAAACGTAGTACGAAATATTCTCTACATTTTTTGAAGCAAAAACTACTAAAATAGTAGATACTATAAATGCTCCGGCAAGTATAAATAACCTATACACACTTAATTTAGTCCCCAGAGTTAAAAAAGCAAAATAGATAATAAGTTGCATCAACATGAAGAAAATCAACAAAAAAGCCATCCCTTTCCAGAAATACTCAACCCATGGTGATAGTGTGATATTTAGATTACTCAAACTTAAAAATAAACTGGAAGAAAAACTACTTGAGAATAAATATATAATTGGTATGACAGCTAAAGTCATAGACCTAATAATCATTAATTTTTTATTATTTTTAAATTCCAACTCTAATATAATAAAAACACCTCCCAGAAAAACAAATACTGAAAAAGCACTAAAAACGTATACAGAGACACTGACTGGAAAAATATTAACTGAAAGCACAAAAAACAAAAATATAAACCATGCAATAAGTGAACACCAGGCAGCACAACTATTCAACCTGTTTTTATTACTAAACTTAACAAAATACCCCATATATTCTGTAATGCGATTTTCTTCCACTAATGCATAAAGAAGGATACCAACAAAGTACAGAGATAAAATAATATCTTTCCACAGATATTTATAAGGGAGAAGTATAAAACCAAGGAGTAGATAAATTAGCAGAATGACATCTAATGCCTTAGTACAAAAATATTGTTTCACTCCTTGCAAGAACCGAACATTCTCCATATGAATCCTTATCCTACTATTGATGAAACTCAAGAATACCTTTAAAACAGTGACTTAACGCTGATAATACTCTTTGAACAGATGAATTCATCTATTTTTCTGTGTAGAATTTGCGCATCGCATTTAGATGAGAACACCCCATGGCGGAACTGAACCTAAGTAACCTGACGGAAGCAGACATCATTACCAAATGCGTTATGCCAGCCATTCTCAATGCAGGCTGGGACAACACAACGCAAATCAGACAGGAGGTCAAACTCCGGGACGGTAAAGTCATCGTACGTGGCAAAGTTGCGGCACGCAGAACGGTAAAATCTGCTGACATCGTGCTGTACCACAAGCCAGGCATTCCCTTAGCCGTGATTGAAGCAAAAGCCAACAAACATGAAATTGGCAAAGGGATGCAACAGGGCATTGAATATGCGCGCCTGCTGGACGTTCCTTTTGTTTTTGCCACCAACGGTGATGGCTTTATCTTCCGCGATGCCACCGCAGCCGAAGGTGAATGCCTTGAAAAGCAAATAACGCTGGATGACTTCCCCTCCCCCGCTGAACTCTGGCAAAAATTCTGCCTCTGGAAAGGATACACACAAGCTCAGCTTCCGGTGATTACTCAGGACTATTACGACGATGGCAGCGGTAAATCGCCACGTTATTACCAGCTTCAGGCAATCAACAAAACCATTGAAGCCGTCTCCAACGGGCAAAACCGCGTTCTACTGGTCATGGCGACCGGAACAGGGAAAACCTATACCGCATTCCAGATCATCTGGCGCCTGTGGAAATCAAAAAATAAAAAACGCATTTTGTTCCTTGCCGATCGCAACATTCTGGTCGACCAAACCAAAAATAATGATTTCCAGCCATTTGGTACGGCAATGACCAAAGTCAGCGGACGCACCATTGATCCCGCTTATGAAATTCACCTCGCGCTCTATCAGGCTATAACTGGCCCGGAGGAAGACCAAAAAGCGTTTAAACAAGTCGCACCAGATTTCTTCGATCTGATCGTGATCGACGAATGCCATCGCGGCAGCGCATCCGAAGACAGCGCCTGGCGAGAGATCCTTGATTATTTCAGTTCCGCCACCCAAATTGGCTTAACCGCCACGCCAAAAGAGACGCATGAAGTCTCCAGCACGGATTACTTCGGCGATCCGGTTTACGTCTACTCGCTAAAAGAAGGGATCGAAGACGGCTTCCTCGCCCCTTATAAAGTTGTCCGTGTTGATATTGATGTTGATCTGCAAGGCTGGCGCCCAACCAAAGGGCAAACTGACTTAAACGGCGAAGTGATCGATGATCGTATCTATAACCAGAAAGATTTCGATCGCACGATGGTAATCGACGAACGCACAGAACTGGTTGCCAGAACCATTACCGACTACCTCAAGCGCACCAATCCGATGGATAAAACCATCGTCTTCTGTAACGACATCGATCATGCAGAACGTATGCGCCGCGCCCTGGTTAATCTCAACCCGGAGCAGGTGAAAAAGAATGACAAATACGTCATGAAAATCACCGGCGATGATGAGATTGGCAAAGCTCAGTTGGATAACTTCATCAACCCGAAAAAACCGTACCCGGTTATCGCGACCACTTCAGAGCTGATGACCACTGGTGTGGATGCTAAAACCTGCAAACTGGTAGTACTGGACCAGAACATCCAGTCGATGACCAAATTCAAGCAAATTATCGGTCGTGGTACACGCATCGACGAACGTTACGGCAAACTCTGGTTTACCATCCTCGACTTTAAAAAAGCCACCGAACTGTTTGCCGATGAGCGTTTCGATGGCATTCCCGAAAAAGTCATGGATACCACACCAGAGGATATCGCCGATCCAGAATCTGATTTTGAAGAGAAACTCGAAGAAATCAGCGAACATGACGAAGAACAGGTAACAGGCGTTGATGAACCGCCTGCGCCACCATACCAGGTTACCGATACCGATGATGTCGGCCCACTTCCGGAAGAAGACGAGAAGAAAATCCGCAAGTTTCACGTCAACGGTGTAGCGGTGGGCGTTATTGCACAGCGCGTTCAGTATTACGACGCCGACGGTAAACTGGTTACCGAATCCTTTAAAGATTACACCCGCAAAACACTGCTCAAAGAATATGCCTCGCTGGATGACTTTACCCGCAAGTGGCAGGACGCCGATCGCAAAGAAGCGATCATTCACGAGCTGGAGCAACAGGGGATCATCTGGGAAGTACTGGCAGAAGAAGTCGGTAAAGATCTCGACCCATTCGACATGCTTTGCCACGTAGTGTATGGTCAGCCGCCGTTAACCCGCAAAGAGCGCGCCGAGAACGTGCGCAAGCGGAACTACTTCACAAAATACTCTGAAGCAGCGCAAGCCGTGCTCGATAATCTGCTGGATAAATACGCCGATGCGGGCGTACAGGAGATCGAAAGTATTCAGGTGCTGAAACTTAAACCATTCGACAGCATGGGCACCTTACCGGAGATTATTAAAACCGGATTTGGCGACCGTAACGGGTATAATCAGGCGCTCAGCGAGCTGGAAAACGAAATCTACCAATTACCGCCCCGCTCTGCTTAACAACTCTCTTTTGTGCCTTCTGCAACCAACATGTTGCAGAAGGCCTTGTTTTTCATGGAATACAACATGTCTATCAGTTCAGTAATCAAATCATTACAAGATATTATGCGCAAAGATGCCGGTGTGGACGGCGATGCGCAGCGTCTCGGTCAGCTCTCCTGGCTGCTGTTTTTGAAAATCTTCGATGCCCAGGAAGAGGCGCTGGAACTGGAGCAGGAGAACTATCAATATCCGATCCCACAGCGTTATTTGTGGCGCAGTTGGGCCGCCAACGCGCAGGGCATTACCGGTGATTCCCTGCTGGAGTTCGTTAATGATGATCTGTTCCCGGCGTTGAAAAACCTCACTGCGCCTATCGATAAAAACCCACGCGGCTACGTGGTAAAGCAGGCATTCAGCGATGCCTATAACTATATGAAAAACGGTACGCTACTGCGCCAGGTGATCAACAAGCTGAACGAAATTGACTTTACCAGCGCCAGCGAACGGCATCTGTTTGGTGATATTTACGAACAGATCCTTAAAGATCTGCAATCTGCGGGCAATGCTGGCGAATTCTATACGCCACGCGCCGTCACTCGCTTTATGGTGGATCGCGTTGATCCGAAACTCGGCGAATCCATTATGGACCCGGCCTGCGGTACGGGCGGTTTTCTTGCCTGCGCATTTGATCATGTAAAGAACAAATACGTGAAGAGCGTCGCCGATCATCAGACGCTGCAACAACAGATCCACGGTGTTGAGAAAAAACAGCTTCCGCACCTGCTGGCGACCACCAATATGCTGCTGCACGGCATTGAAGTACCGGTACAAATTCGTCACGACAACACCCTGAACAAACCGCTTTCCTCCTGGGATGAACAACTGGATGTCATTGTTACCAACCCGCCGTTTGGTGGCACGGAAGAAGACGGTATTGAGAAGAACTTTCCGGCAGAGATGCAAACCCGCGAAACGGCGGATCTGTTTCTGCAACTGATTGTGGAAGTACTGGCGAAAAACGGTCGTGCGGCGGTGGTATTGCCGGATGGCACGCTATTTGGCGAAGGCGTTAAAACCAAAATCAAAAAGCTACTTACCGAAGAGTGCAACCTGCATACCATCGTGCGCTTACCGAATGGTGTGTTTAACCCCTATACCAGCATTAAAACCAACCTGTTGTTCTTTACCAAAGGCCAGCCAACCAAAGAGATTTGGTTCTATGAGCATCCGTATCCGGCGGGCGTGAAAAACTACAGCAAAACCAAGCCGATGAAGTTTGAAGAGTTTCAGGCGGAGATCGACTGGTGGGGTAACGAGGCCGATGGTTTTGCCAGCCGTGTCGAGAATGAGCAGGCATGGAAAGTCAGCATTGATGACGTGATTGCGCGTAACTTCAATCTGGATATTAAAAACCCACATCAGGCGGAAACCGTCAGCCATGATCCAGATGAATTGTTAGCGCAGTATGCAAAGCAGCAGGCGGAGATCCAGACGCTGCGTAATCAACTGCGCGATATTCTTGGCGCTGCGCTGTCTGGCAAGGAGGTTAACTGATGAGTGTGGAAAAGCTGATCGTTGATCATATGGAAACCTGGACCTCGTCGTTGCAAACCCGTTCCACCGCCGGGCGCGGCAGCTCCGGTAAGATTGATTTGTATGGTATTAAGAAATTGCGTGAGCTGATTCTGGAACTGGCGGTGCGCGGTAAACTGGTGCCGCAGGATCCGAATGATGAACCAGCGTCGGAGCTGCTGAAGCGTATTGCTGCGGAAAAAGCGGAGCTGGTGAAGCAAGGTAAAATTAAAAAGCAAAAACCACTGCCGGAAATTAGCGAGGAAGAGAAGCCGTTTGAATTGCCGGAGGGATGGGAGTGGGTGCGATTGGGCAATATCGCTGAATACATCCAGCGAGGTAAAGGTCCAAAATACTCAGAAAATGGAACAGTAAGAGTCGTATCTCAAAAATGTGTGCAGTGGAGTGGCTTTAAATTAGAGCAGTCCAGATGGATTACTGATGAATCTATTCCCTCATATACAGAAGAGCGTTTTTTAAAAAATGGTGATGTTCTCTGGAACTCAACAGGGGCCGGTGGAACTGCAGGTCGAGTTAATTTTCTCGAAACTGTTAAGGAAAGGCTTGTAGTTGATAGTCATGTAACGATAATTAGAAGCATTAAACAAAATGGTCAATTTATCTGCAATTATATTTCAACTTATGGAATTCAGCAGCTTTTTGACCCGAAACATCCTAAAACTTTATTATCTGGCACAACTAACCAAGCTGAACTCAACACTTCTGTTGTGATATCTTTTATAACTCCTTTTCCTCCTCAAAAAGAGCAAGAAAGGATAAATACTAAAGTCATAGAGTTAATGTCTCTCTGCGACCAACTGGAACAGCAATCCCTGACCAGTCTGTACGCACATCAGCAACTGGTTGAAACCCTGTTGGGAACGCTTACAGACAGCCAAAACGCCGAGGAATTGGCTGAAAACTGGGCGCGTATTAGCGAGCATCTCGACACACTATTTACCACCGAAGCCAGCGTGGATGCGTTAAAACAGACCATTCTGCAACTGGCCGTAATGGGTAAACTTGTGCCGCAGGATCCGAATGACGAACCAGCCTCTGAACTGCTCAAACGAATTGCGCAGGAAAAAGCTCAACTGGTGAAAGAAGGAAAAATAAAAAAACAAAAACCGTTGCCGCCAATTAGCGATGAGGAAAAACCGTTTGAACTTCCGGAAGGGTGGGAGTGGTGTCGTTTAGGTGATTGTATAAATTTAATATCTGGGCAGCACCTTAAACCCGATGAATACTCCGATGAATTTAATGATAATTTTCTACCTTATATAACTGGCCCTGCCGAATTTGGAATGATTCACCCTACATATTCAAAATACACTAATGAAAGACGTGCCATTGCAGAAAAGGGAGATATCTTAATTACCTGCAAAGGCGCAGGACTTGGAAAACTAAATATAGCTAATACCAGAATCGCAATTAGCCGACAACTCATGGCGATCGGAGCAATTGGTATAAATTCTACTTATCTAAAAATTACCCTTGATAGCATGTACGATTATTTCCAATCAAAAGGAGTGGGGATTGCAATTCCTGGGATATCGAGAGAAGATGTTCTTGAACCAACTATCATGCTTCCACCAGTGCAAGAACAAATAAATATAATTGATCAGTTCATGATGATAAATAATATATTAGATTGTTTAAAAGAAAAAATAAAATCCGCCAAACAAACCCAACTGCACCTTGCAGACGCACTGACTGACGCGGCGATAAACTAATTTCCTCGCCCTCAAAAATCAATAAAGCGGCTAAATGGCCGCTTTATTCACATCACCAAAAATTATATTTCACGCTAATTTTCATCTTATTTTCATTAATTTTTAGCTGGACTTTCCCCATATTTACTGATGATATATCCAGGTATTTAGCGCGGTGCGGATGTGCGCCAACACACCCGCACCGCTAATCACAATCACTATTATCGGAGAATAGCAGTTATGACTGACACGCATTCTATTGCACAACCGTTCGAAGCAGAAGTCTCCCCGGCAAATAACCGTCAATTAACCGTGAGTTATGCGAGCCGTTACCCGGATTACAGCCGTATTCCCGCCATCACCCTGAAAGGTCAGTGGCTGGAAGCCGCCGGTTTTGCCACCGGCACGGTGGTAGATGTCAAAGTGATGGAAGGCTGTATTGTCCTCACCGCCCAACCACCCGCCGCCGCCGAGAGCGAACTGATGCAGTCGCTGCGCCAGGTGTGCAAGCTGTCGGCGCGTAAACAAAGGCAGGTGCAGGAGTTTATTGGGGTGATTGCGGGTAAACAGAAAGTTGCCTGATACATTGACCCGGTAGCGCCAGGACTACCGGGCATTTTTCGCTGCGTTATACCAACGCGCTCTCCATCTGTTTTTCAAATGCCTGACGAATTAACCCCATAATGTAAGGAAGTTGTGCGAGGTCACTGAAACCAATTTCCACATCACCATTGCCCCATCGCCCAACATTTGTCACATCTTTGGCAATACCTTTCGGATCGACCAGTTCATGAAACTGCATATTAAGCGACAATCGCAGTCGGCTTTTTTGCGGCACAACATCAACAAAATTCGTTTCCGCTTTAAACGCAATATAGAGCTTCAATACTTCCTGCGTGATCCCTGCGTCCAGGCGCATAACTTCATCGCGAAGATGATCAAATAACAACCGGCTATGCGAACCATCAGCAAGAAAAGGATAATCACTCAGGCTGTAACTGTTTTTGTTTTCAGGCTGTCCCCGATAAACAGCTAAAACCTCTTCAGGAAGAGAAGGCGCTTGCCAGACCTGAACCGCGAGATCGGCCAGGCGATCGGCACGGGCGCGAATGGCGGCTTCATCCCATTTTTCGCACTGCCCAAGACCGATATTCAAATAGAGCGGGCTATGTTTAAAGCCGTCTTCAATATCGCGTTTTTCCGCGAAAGGTCTGTCACTGTAGCGGGAGTTATAGCGCGTTAAAGTGAGATTCCCCAACGTATGTAACAGTTCTTTATGCACACGCTGCCAGTCGCTTCCCAGCTCTTCACGCCATTTAGCCGACAGATTTTCGTTCTGCGGCATAATGTGCTCAATCGTAAACTCTTCCACGCGCTCTCTGCGTTTATCGTTTTCCAGTCGTCGTAACCAGTAGCTGCGGCTGCGGAAGTTATAGAGATCGCGCACTTTTAATTCCCGTTTAAATTCATCATCGTTGGGGAAACGACGATATGAAGGCAGGTTCATAAAATGTACCTGAATACTTTCCAGATATTTTTCTTTATTAATGACCTTATAAAAAGTGGCAAACGTCTTGTTCAAAGAATTCGTCGGAATTGCACATACTGCACGGCGGAAAACATAAGATTCAATTAAACGAATTATGCTCAGGAAATCTTCGTGAGACAAATCGTCATTTTTATAGTCATGATAAAGCGCCAGTAAGAAAGGATACGCCACATCAACCTTTAACTCGCGCAAATCCTGAAAAGCCGTAGCAAGCGATTTGTCACTTTCTTTTCCCAATGCCATTGCACAGTAATACTCCGCGTAGATATGAATATCTTCAACCAGCCGATCTACGCCTTTTTCAGCAACACTCTGGCTGCGGGCATGGAGTTTAAATGCCTCATAGACTTCATCTGTCCGAGGGATCTCCCCCGTTTTTACCGTCAGATAATGACGCATAAAACTGTCAAAATATTCGCTGTAACCTTGCTGACCAAAGGCGACTTCCATTGGACGCCAGTGATCTTCATACAACCGGGTTTGATGCTCTGGTTCGAGGCCCATCAGAATAAAATTGCGCACCAGATCGGCCTGACTTAACGCCTTACCGGTGGAGTTCATACTTTCAAAAATCAGTTGCGGATTATCCTGACCACGATTAAGCGCCACATCGACAATTAATAACTTTGCTAACCCACGACATAAGGGGATCAAGTCATCACCGAGTTTGGCAATTTGTTCATCAAAGAAAGTAAAGTTTTCCATTATTCGATGGGAATAGTTTTCTGGCATTGGTCTTTGTTTTATTAACGCCAGCAAACTGTCTTTATCAGTCTCGGTCAGCAGTAATTTAAATCCTTTCTCGCCGGACTCATAAGGATTGAGCAAATAATAATTACGCAATTTCATTGCTGAAAAGCCATCAAAAACTTCGTCTTCGCCAAGATGGCGCGATAAAGCCTCAATCAGCAACATTGCGGTCGTCAGCCGTTGTTGACCATCAATGACCAGTAACGGAGAAATACCAGAAACCTGATACAACCCCTGCTCAATATAAACAACCGAACCGATAAAATGCGCTGATATATCGTCACGCTTTCCGGCACGAATGATGTCGTCCCAAAGTTGCCGACATTGTTGTTCTGTCCATGAATAAGTCCGTTGATAAATGGGAATAACAAACTGCTGCGAACGTTTTAAAAAATCGAGTAGGCGAGCTTCTGTAGCTTTCATTCTGACGTCTTTCCGTGAAGCGATGATTTCGCAATAATAACCACTTCCTTGTGGAGGTTATAGAGAAATCCTGTTTATCCGCGATGAATTGCCCCCTCACTCCACATCCTCCCTGCGTAACCCAATATCTCTCAACCGCTCATCACTCATCTGCTGTAACACTCGTCGGGTCTGCATTTGCCGCCGCCAACGCCTCACCGCCTGCCAGAGTTGCACAAGTCTGATAAACGGCGTTTTGGCTTTGTTTTCGTGAAATTCCATCTGCTGCCTCCTCATCTTTCAGAGGCTTCATCATCCGCCTTCTGGCAGTTCACAATACAGATGCAAATATTAGTTTTATTTAACATACAGACAGGTTAAAACAGCATCTGCATCCGGTTTTTTAGCCTCATCTGTACCGGTTTTTCTTTCTGTATGGTCCAAATAAGGAATACAGCATGACGCGTTATCAACATCTGGCGACTCTACTTGCCGAGCGGATTGAGCAAGGGCTGTATCGTCACGGGGAGAAATTGCCGTCGGTGCGTAGCTTAAGTCGGGAGCACGGCGTCAGCATCAGCACCGTGCAGCAGGCGTATCAGACGCTGGAGACGATGAAGCTCATAACCCCACAGCCGCGTTCGGGTTATTTTGTCGCACAACGTAAAGCCCAGCCGCCAGTGCCGCCGATGACGCGTCCGGTGCAGCGCCCGGTGGAAATTACCCAGTGGGATCAGGTGCTGGATATGCTGGTGGCGCATAGCGACAGTTCCATTGTTCCGTTAAGCAAAAGCACGCCGGATGTCGAAACGCCCAGCCTGAAACCGCTCTGGCGGGAGCTAAGCCGGGTGGTGCAGCATAATCTGCAAACCGTGCTCGGTTATGACTTGTTAGCCGGTCAGCGGGTATTGCGAGAGCAGATTGCCCGCCTGATGCTCGACAGCGGCTCGGTGGTCACCGCCGATGACATCATCATCACCAGCGGCTGCCATAACTCGATGTCGCTGGCGTTAATGGCGGTGTGTAAACCGGGCGATATTGTCGCGGTCGAATCCCCCTGTTATTACGGTTCAATGCAGATGCTGCGCGGCATGGGCGTGAAAGTGATTGAAATCCCAACCGATCCAGAAACAGGCATCAGCGTTGAAGCGCTGGAACTGGCGCTGGAACAGTGGCCGATTAAAGGCATCATTCTGGTGCCAAACTGTAATAATCCGCTGGGATTTATTATGCCGGACGCGCGCAAACGGGCCGTTCTCTCTCTCGCTCAGCGTCATGATATTGTGATTTTTGAAGATGATGTCTACGGCGAACTGGCAACGGAGTATCCGCGCCCGCGGACCATTCATTCCTGGGATATCGACGGGCGAGTGCTGTTGTGCAGCTCGTTCAGTAAAAGCATTGCACCTGGCCTGCGCGTGGGCTGGGTCGCACCGGGGCGATATCACGATAAACTGCTGCATATGAAATATGCCACCAGCAGCTTTAATGTACCGTCCACGCAAATGGCGGCGGCAACGTTTGTGCTGGAAGGTCACTATCATCGCCATATCCGGCGGATGCGGCAGAACTATCAGCGCAATCTGGCGCTTTATACCTGCTGGATACGGGAATATTTTCCCTGCGAAATCTGTATTACGCGCCCGAAAGGCGGATTTTTACTGTGGATAGAATTGCCTGAACAGGTCGATATGGTCTGCGTTGCGCGGCAGCTGTGCCGCATGAATATCCAGGTGGCAGCAGGCTCGATTTTCTCGGCTTCCGGCAAATACCGTAATTGTCTACGCATCAACTGCGCTTTGCCGCTCAGCGAAACCTATCGCGAAGCACTAAAGCAAATTGGCGAGGCCGTGTATCGGGCAATGGAATAAATTCGAATTAGTGGCGAAGCACCTGATTTCCTCTCACGAATCGCCTGTAACTCGTTGTATCTTTGCAGGGTCATCGCCACGTTCCAGCATGGCTTAGGCAAAGTGTGCTTCGTTCATACCGGATGCGGCGTGAACGCCTTATCCGGCCTACAAACCGCGCAAATTCAATAGATTGCAGAGGAAATGTAGGTCTGATAAGCGTAGCGCATCAGGCAGCTTTGCGTTTGTCATCCGTCTCTGATTAGTATTCGATCCATGGATCGCGCTTGATTTCAGGCAAGGGCTGCTCTAATGCCTGCATTTGCTCTGTCGAAAGTCCGGTAATCTTTTGTATCCATTCAGGATCTGCCCCATTCTGCAACAACAATCTAAGGAGGCGTTGTTCCCCTTCTTCTTTCCCCTTTTCCATCCCCAACAGCCATCCATCATTATAAATTCGCTCTGCAATCGTCATTATTCGCTCCCTGTGTTGTGGCATTCGACGGGTAAGTTCGCTGATAAACTTCTTAAAACGCGCTTCATCGCCAGTCAGTAAAATGTAATTTAACAGCGCAGTTATCTGGCTGTCATTAGCACACTCTGTAACCAGTAATACTACCAGTTGGTCGATAAGCCCCATCAGATCGCGCTGGCGAATATGCTTTTGGATCAACTCCAACAGGGCGACTCTGCGATGCTGCACAATCTCGTCGTCTGGCACGACAGTGATATCCACCAGCGGGAACGCGGCGGTATAAAGTTTCCGTGCGGTAGTTGGGTCGGCAAATTCGTCCAGCCAGCACAGGGACCAGGGATAAGGACTACGGCTACCGTGATAAAATAGCATCGGTATAACCAGCGGTAGCGCCCGACGTTTATCATGCTCGATATGGCGCTGCATCACCGCCATGGAATAGCGCATCAGGCGAAAGGCCATATGAATATCCTCACGGCTCTGATGTTCAATCACCACATAAATATAGCCATCGCCTTCGCGGGTATTTACCGACCACAGAATATCGGAGTGTAGCGCCCGCAATTTTTCATCGACAAAGCTGGCGGATTCCAGTTTTAAGCTGTCGAGATCGCACAGTTCACGTAAATCTTTGGGTAAATAGATCTCCATAAAATCCCGCGCGGTGTCAGGGTGGGTGAGAAAGGATTTAAATAATGCGTCATGCGGCGTGCTGGTTGTGAAGTTTGTCATGGCGATCCGTCACCTGTTGATAAGATGGCCCGACTTTAGCGACTAACAAAACCATTCACACCTGGCAATTTCCCGTTCCCCGAGGCGCTTTCCAGGCTATTTTTGTTCCTCTGCAAGCGATACATTTTTCCGGAAACAGGCTCGCGTTTTACATTTCCTGTACCCGGTAGATATTCCCCTTTCCACCGCGCTCTTTTGATTAATCGCAAATTTTAATTACACTTAAGGTGTATATTTTCTATGCAAACCATCAATTCAAGAGGTGTAATGTGCTGATGACTATTTGTAATCGTTATACATTCTGACCCGAACTCAGAAGGTATTTCTCTGTCTGTATAAGCACAGGCAGTGTGGTTGATTACATGAAATTCAGTACATTTGCCCGTCTCGCCTGCCTTTCGTCATTACCGACGGTATTGAATTTCGTTTTCCCCGTTGGGGTTCTCCGGACAAGGAGTTGTTTGTTATGCCACGTTTTTTTGCCCGCCATGCCGCCACGCTGTTTTTCCCGATGGCGTTGATTTTGTATGACTTTGCCGCGTACCTGTCGACGGATCTGATCCAGCCGGGGATCATTAATGTGGTCCGTGATTTTAATGCCGATGTCAGTCTGGCCCCGGCTGCCGTCAGTCTCTATCTCGCTGGCGGTATGGCGTTACAGTGGCTGCTGGGGCCGCTTTCCGACAGGATTGGCCGCAGGCCGGTGCTGATTACCGGGGCGCTTATTTTTACCCTTGCCTGCGCCGCGACAATGTTCACAACGTCTATGACACAGTTTCTTATCGCGCGTGCAATTCAGGGTACCAGTATCTGTTTTATTGCTACCGTTGGTTATGTCACGGTGCAGGAAGCCTTTGGGCAGACGAAAGCCATTAAACTGATGGCGATTATTACCTCCATTGTGTTGCTGGCCCCCATAATCGGCCCTCTTTCCGGCGCGGCGTTAATGCACTTTGTCCACTGGAAAGTGCTTTTTGCCATTATTGCGGCGATGGGGCTTGTCTCGTTTGTCGGCCTGTTGTTGGCGATGCCAGAAACGGTGAAGCGTGGTGCGGTTCCGTTCAGCGCTGTTAGCGTACTGCGCGATTTTCGTAACGTTTTTTGCAACCGGCTGTTCCTCTTTGGCGCGGCAACCATCGCCCTCAGCTACATCCCCATGATGAGTTGGGTTGCGGTGTCACCGGTTATCCTGATCGACGCGGGCGGCTTAACGACTTCGCAATTTGCCTGGACACAGGTTCCGGTCTTCGGCGCGGTGATTGTCGCCAACACCATCGTGGCGCGATTTATCAAAGATCCGACCGAACCGCGGTTTATCTGGCGTGCCGTGCCCATTCAACTGGTCGGCCTCGCGCTATTGATTGTCGGTAATCTGCTGTCGCCGCACGTCTGGCTGTGGTCGGTGCTTGGTACCAGCCTGTACGCTTTTGGTATTGGTTTGATTTTCCCGTCGCTATACCGCTTTACGCTGTTTTCGAACAACCTGCCGAAGGGCACCGTGTCGGCATCGCTGAATATCGTGGTTTTAACGGTGATGTCGGTCTCGGTCGAAATTGGTCGCTGGCTGTGGTTTAACGGCGGTCGTTTGCCGTTTCATCTGCTGGCGGTAGTTGCGGGGCTGTTTGTTGTGTTAACGCTGGCGGGGTTACTGAAACGCGTGCAGTTGCATCAGGCAAGCGAACTGGCGGTATAGGCACCTTTTGCGCAATCCAGCCGTCAGGCTCTATGCTTAAGGTTATGAATAAACTCATTGAACTCAGACGCGCCAAAATGCTGGCGCTCTCATTGCTGCTGACAGCGGTCGCCACGTTTATCGTTACGCTATTTTTGCCACCCAATTTTTGGGTAAGCGGCGTGAAGGCGATTGCCGAAGCGGCGATGGTCGGTGCGCTGGCAGACTGGTTTGCGGTGGTGGCGCTATTTCGCCGCGTGCCGATCCCGATTATTTCTCGTCATACGGCGATTATCCCGCGTAATAAAGACCGGATTGGCGAAAATCTCGGTCAGTTCGTGCAGGAAAAATTTCTCGATACCCAATCGCTGGTGGCGTTGATTCGACGTCATGAACCGGCGTTATTGATCGGTAACTGGTTTAGTCAGCCGGAGAACGCCCGCCGCGTTGGTCAGCATCTGTTGCAGATCATGAGCGGTTTTCTTGAGCTGACCGATGATGCGCGCATTCAGCGCCTGCTCAAGCGGGCGGTACACCGGGCGATCGATAAGGTCGATCTCTCCGGCACCAGTGCGCTAATGCTGGAGAGCATGACCAAAAACGATCGCCATCAGGTGCTGCTCGATACGTTAATTGCCCAGCTTATTGCCCTGCTCCAGCGCGACAGTTCGCGGCGTTTTATTGCCCAACAGATCGTCCGCTGGCTGGAGACTGAACACCCGCTGAAAGCGAAAATCCTGCCTACTGAATGGCTCGGCGAGCACAGCGCTGAACTGGTTTCGGACGCGGTCAATTCGCTGCTGGATGATATCAGCCACGATCGCGCCCATCAGATCCGCCATGCGTTTGATCGCGCCACGTTTAAACTGATCGACAAGCTGAAAAACGATCCGGAAATGGCAACCCGCGCCGATGCGGTAAAAGCTTATCTGAAAGAAGATGAAGCCTTTAACCGCTATCTGGGCGAGTTATGGGCCGATCTTCGCCAGTGGCTGAAGGCTGATATTAACAGCGATGATTCCAGGGTAAAGGAGCGGATCGCCCGCGCGGGTCAGTGGTTTGGCGAAACGCTGATCGCGGATGATGCGTTACGCGCCTCGCTGAATGGTCATCTGGAGCAGGCCGCGCACCGGGTCGCACCTGAGTTTTCCGCCTTCCTGACGCGCCACATCAGCGACACGGTCAAAAGCTGGGATGCGCAGGATATGTCACTGCAAATCGAACTCAACATTGGTAAGGATTTACAGTTTATTCGCGTTAACGGCACGCTGGTTGGTGGTTCCATCGGGCTGGTGTTATATCTGTTGTCGCAAATTCCGTCATTCCTGTCCCTGTCCAATTTTTAAGGAGCGAAAATGGCTGCGATTACCCTCTCACCGGCAGAGCGTGAACGTCTGCGCGATGAGTTGCAAAACTACTGTGCCGAAAATTTTAATGTCGAACTTGAACAGTTCGACGCGGAATTCTTCCTCGATTTCATCTGTGAAAAGCTCGGTCCTGTGTTTTTTAACGCGGGAATTGAAGAAGCGATCCGCACCCATCTCGCCTGGAGCGAACGGATTTCAGAAGAGATGGATCTGAAAAAAATACTATGAGTACATTCCGCGCGGGAGATCACTAAAACCATACATAATGCATGGTTATAATACGGCTCTATTTATCATCTCCCGTGTTACGGGGAAGGAAAATCATGTCACTTATCACCGATCTACCCGCCATTTTCGATCAATTCTCTGAAGCTCGCCAGAAAGGTTTTCTCGCCGTTATGGATTTCAAAGAGCGCGGCATTCCGCTGGTTGGCACCTACTGCACGTTCATGCCGCAAGAGATCCCGATGGCTGCCGGTGCGGTTGTGGTTTCACTCTGCTCCACCTCCGATGAAACCATCGAAGAAGCCGAGAAAGACCTGCCGCGCAATCTCTGCCCGCTGATCAAAAGCAGCTACGGCTTTGGCAAAACCGATAAATGCCCCTACTTCTACTTTTCCGATCTGGTGGTTGGTGAAACTACCTGCGACGGCAAAAAGAAAATGTATGAATACATGGCGGAGTTTAAGCCCGTTCATGTGATGCAATTGCCTAACAGCGTGCAGGATGACGCCTCACGCGCGTTGTGGAAAGCCGAGATGCTGCGCCTGCAAACAGCGGTAGAAGAGCGTTTTGGCAAAGAGATAACCGAAGAGGCGCTGCGCGATGCCATTGCACTGAAAAACCGCGAACGCCGTGCGCTGGCCAATTTTTATCATCTTGGGCAGTTAAATCCTCCGGCGTTAAGCGGCAGCGACATTCTGAAAGTGGTTTACGGCGCAACATTCCGTTTTGACAAAGAAGCGCTGATCGACGAACTCGATGCAATGACCGCCCGCGTTCGCCAGCAGTGGGAAGAGGGTCAGCGGCTGGACACGCGTCCACGCATTCTGATAACTGGCTGCCCGATTGGCGGTGCGGCAGAGAAAGTGGTGCGTGCCATCGAAGAGAATGGTGGCTGGGTTGTCGGTTATGAAAACTGCACCGGGGCGAAAGCGACAGAGCAATGCGTGGCGGAAACGGGCGATGTGTACGACGCACTGGCTGATAAGTATCTGGCAATCGGCTGCTCCTGTGTTTCGCCGAACGATCAGCGCCTGAAAATGCTCAGCCAGATGGTGGAAGAATATCAGGTCGATGGCGTAGTTGATGTGATTTTGCAGGCGTGCCATACCTACGCGGTGGAATCGCTGGCGATTAAACGTCATGTGCGTCAGCAGCACAACATTCCTTATATCGCTATTGAAACAGACTACTCCACCTCAGATGTCGGGCAGCTCAGTACCCGTGTCGCGGCCTTTATTGAGATGCTGTAAGGAGTGGCAGTGACATATTCGATTGGCATTGATTCTGGTTCTACCGCCACCAAAGGGATCTTACTGGCAGACGGCGTGATTACGCGCCGTTTCCTCGTTCCAACACCCTTTCGTCCGGCAACAGCAATTACTGAAGCCTGGGAAACTCTGCGCGAAGGGTTAGAGACAACGCCGTTTCTGACGCTCACCGGCTATGGACGGCAACTGGTGGATTTTGCCGATAAACAAGTGACGGAAATCTCCTGTCACGGGCTGGGCGCACGGTTTCTTGCGCCAGCAACGCGCGCGGTAATCGACATCGGTGGTCAGGACAGCAAAGTGATTCAGCTTGATGATGACGGTAACCTGTGCGATTTCCTGATGAATGACAAATGCGCGGCGGGCACCGGGCGTTTCCTGGAGGTGATCTCGCGCACGCTTGGCACCAGCGTCGAGCAACTCGACAGCATTACCGAAAATGTCACGCCGCACGCCATCACGAGTATGTGCACAGTGTTTGCTGAATCAGAAGCGATCAGCCTGCGCTCAGCGGGCGTCGCGCCAGAAGCGATTCTCGCCGGAGTGATTAACGCGATGGCGCGGAGGAGTGCCAATTTCATTGCTCGTCTCTCCTGTGAAGCGCCGATTCTGTTTACTGGTGGCGTTAGTCATTGCCAGACGTTTGCCCGGATGCTGGAATCTCATCTGGGAATGCCGGTAAATACCCATCCTGATGCGCAATTTGCTGGCGCAATTGGCGCGGCGGTAATTGGTCAACGAGTGAGGACACGCCGATGAAAGAGTTTTTATTTTTATTTCACTCCACAGTCGGCGTCATACAAACCCGCAAAGCGTTGCAGGCAGCGGGCATGACTTTTCGCGTCAGCGATATTCCCCGTGATTTACGCGGCGGCTGCGGGTTATGCATTTGGCTGACCTGTCCCCCCGGCGAGGAAATACAATGGGTGATCCCTGGGCTGACTGAGTCAATTTATTGTCAGCAGGATGGTGTCTGGCGCTGCATTGCACATTACCGGGTTTCTCCGCGTTAAGGATTCATTAAGGTCGCTACGTATACTTCTCGATATCTTATTGATTTGCCTTAAAGGGATTACCGTGACAAAAAGTATTTCGTTAAGTAAACGCATCTCCGTTATTGTGATTCTTTTTGCCATTGTGGCAGTGTGTACTTTCTTCGTGCAATCTTGCGCCCGTAAAAGCAATCATGCAGCATCATTTCAGAATTACCACGCCACCATTGACGGCAAAGAAATTGCAGGCATAACGAATAATATCTCTTCGCTGACCTGGTCGGCACAAAGCAATACTCTTTTTAGCACTATCAACAAACCTGCCGCCATTGTTGAAATGACCACCAATGGTGATTTTATCCGCACAATTCCTCTGGATTTTGTTAAGGATCTCGAGACGATCGAATACATTGGCGATAATCAGTTTGTCATTAGCGATGAGCGCGATTACGCCATTTATGTGATTTCACTGACCCCAAACTCGGAAGTAAAAATCCTCAAAAAAATAAAAATCCCGCTGCAAGACTCCCCAACCAATTGCGGTTTTGAAGGGTTGGCTTATTCTCGCCAGGATCACACTTTCTGGTTTTTTAAAGAGAAAAATCCGATTGAGGTCTACAAAGTTAACGGGCTGTTAAGTAGCAATGAATTACACATCAGCAAAGACGAGGCACTACAACGGCAATTTACTTTAGATGATGTGTCCGGCGCAGAATTTAACCAGCAAAAAAATACGCTTCTGGTGCTGTCTCATGAATCTCGCGCACTCCAGGAAGTAACCCTGGTTGGCGAGGTTATCGGTGAAATATCACTAACCAAAGGTAGTCGAGGTTTGTCGCATAACATCAAACAGGCCGAAGGGATTGCGATGGATGCCTCTGGTAATATTTATATCGTTAGCGAACCAAATCGTTTTTATCGCTTTACCCCTAAATCATCGCATTAACAGGCTGGCATATTTCACCTTTTTGTTATTAACTTGTTAACAACAAAAATGACATACAAGGTTAAACATGCCTTCGTCCTCGCATCCCGTAGAACGCTTTTCTTTCAGCACCGCGCTTTTCGGGATGCTGGTTCTGACCTTAGGTATGGGATTAGGTCGCTTCCTTTATACGCCTATGTTGCCCGTCATGATGGCGGAAGGGGCGTTTTCATTTAGCCAGCTCTCGTGGATTGCCAGCGGCAACTATGCGGGGTATCTGGCTGGCAGTCTGCTATTTTCGTTTGGCGCATTTCACCAGCCGTCGCGCCTGCGCCCATTTCTGTTGGTTTCTGCCCTGGCGAGCGGGTTGTTGATCCTCGCAATGGCATGGTTGCCGCCATTTATTCTGGTGTTATTGATTCGCTTCCTGGCGGGTGTCGCCAGCGCCGGTATGCTGATTTTTGGTTCGACGCTGATTATGCAGCACACGCGCCATCCTTTTGTGCTGGCAGCTTTGTTTTCTGGCGTTGGCATTGGCATTGCACTGGGCAACGAATATGTTCTGGCAGGCCTGCATTTTGCCTTATCCTCGCAAACGTTATGGCAAGGCGCCGGGGCGCTTTCTGGCATGATGCTGATTGCACTTACGCTTTTAATGCCCTCGAAAAAACACGCCATCGCACCAATGCCATTGGCAAAAACGGAGCAACAGATAATGAGCTGGTGGTTACTGGCTATTCTGTACGGCCTGGCGGGATTTGGTTATATCATCGTCGCGACTTACCTGCCGCTCATGGCGAAAGATGCAGGCTCACCATTGTTAACCGCCCATCTCTGGACGTTAGTCGGCTTATCAATTGTGCCAGGCTGCTTTGGCTGGCTATGGGCAGCAAAACGTTGGGGGGCTTTGCCTTGCCTGACGGCGAATTTGCTGGTGCAGGCTATCAGTGTGCTGCTTACTCTCGCCAGCGACTCTCCTCTCTTGCTTATCATTAGTAGTATCGGTTTTGGCGGTACCTTTATGGGCACGACATCTCTGGTGATGACTATCGCCCGCCAACTGAGCGTTCCGGGAAATCTCAATCTTTTAGGCTTTGTGACGCTCATTTACGGCATTGGACAAATCCTCGGCCCGGCGCTGACCAGTATGCTCGGCAATGGAACATCGGCGCTTGCCGGCGCCACTCTCTGCGGCGCGGCGGCGTTGTTTATTGCTGCGCTTATCAGCACAGTACAATTATTTAAGCTGCAAGTGGTCACTTCATGAGGAGTGTTTCCCTTACCACTCAAGAAACTCAACAGCAACCGTTGATGTCAGCCAGACCCCGTTTTCCGCTTGCCAGAAAGGGATGCCTCGTTTCGCCATTTCCTGTGCTTTGACGGTTAAGATAACCGGCGATCCGTGTCTTGCTCCCACTTTGCGTGCCGTTGCTTCATCAGCAGAGAGATGTACGTAATGACGCTCCCCTGCAATCAGCCCCTGTTTTTTTATCTCGTCAAGGAAACGGCTTGCCGTACCGTGGTAGAGAAACTGTGGCGGTGTTTTTTCGGCAAAGGAAATGGCGACCTGCGAAGTCGAATGCCCCTGAACCGCGCGGATGCACCTACCATCACTGGAATAACTAAAACGCTTTTTATCGCTGGTGGCAACCACAGTATCCAGCAATGCACGGGTTAACCGCTTGCCCGCTTTTTGGGCACAGAGTATAAGCTTATCGATATCCGCCCATCCTTCACGGTCAAGTACGATACCAATCGCCTCCGGTTTGTGTCGGAGGACAAAACTTAAAAACTTGCTCGTATCCGCCAGCTCTTTTTCGTTGTACTTTGCCATCTCGTTTTCGTCCCTGGATTTTCTGTTTTTATTTACTGATGTCATTGTCACTTGGTTTATGAATTTTCTGCAACTCAATCCTGCGCAGAGCCTTTTCCACACAGCGTAATTTTTCCGCTATGCAAAAAACGCATAGCCAGAAACATACTTGCATTTTCCCCATACCCACATGGCTGATAAGGTTTTTCAGTTCCAGGAATTTTCCTGGCTCAAGCAACACACAAACACAAAAAAACAATGGGGATTGTTATGACACAACAAGGGGATGCTGTAGCCGGGGAGCTGGCGACAGAAAAAGTGGGCATTAAAGGGTATCTGGCCTTTTTTCTCACCATAATCTTTTTTTCCGGTGTTTTTTCCGGAACAGACAGCTGGTGGCGCGTTTTTGATTTTTCCGTTCTGAACGGATCGTTTGGGCAACTGCCTGGTGCGAACGGAGCCACCACCTCATTTCGCGGCGCGGGTGGCGCGGGGGCTAAAGATGGCTTTCTCTTTGCGCTGGAGCTGGCACCGTCAGTCATTCTCTCTCTGGGGATTATTTCAATTACCGATGGTCTTGGTGGATTACGCGCCGCGCAGCAGTTAATGACACCTGTGCTAAAACCGTTGTTGGGCATTCCAGGGATCTGCTCGCTGGCGCTGATCGCTAACCTGCAAAACACCGATGCCGCCGCCGGTATGACCAAAGAGCTGGCGCAGGAAGGTGAAATTACCGAACGCGATAAAGTGATTTTCGCCGCATATCAAACCAGCGGTAGCGCCATCATCACCAACTACTTCTCTTCCGGCGTCGCGGTGTTTGCCTTTCTGGGCACGTCCGTAATCGTACCTTTAGCCGTCATCCTGGTGTTTAAATTTGTCGGAGCCAACATTTTGCGCGTCTGGCTTAACTTCGAAGAACGTCGCAACCCAACGCAAGGAGCGCAAGCATGACAACTCAGGTCCGCAAAAACGTCATGGATATGTTTATCGATGGTGCGCGCCGTGGCTTTACTATCGCCACGACCAACCTGCTGCCAAACGTGGTGATGGCGTTTGTCATCATTCAGGCGCTGAAAATTACCGGCCTGCTCGACTGGGTGGGGCATATCTGTGAACCCGTAATGGCGCTGTGGGGATTACCCGGTGAAGCGGCAACCGTCCTTTTAGCCGCATTAATGAGTATGGGCGGCGCAGTCGGTGTTGCCGCCAGTCTGGCGACCGCCGGCGCATTAACCGGTCACGATGTCACCGTTTTACTGCCCGCGATGTATTTAATGGGCAACCCGGTGCAAAATGTCGGTCGCTGCCTGGGGACAGCCGAAGTGAATGCCAAATATTACCCGCATATCATTACGGTCTGCGTGATTAACGCATTGCTGTCGATCTGGGTTATGCAGCTTATTGTTTAACAAGGAGTTACCATGATTGATTATACCGCAGCCGGTTTTACCCTGCTGCAGGGAGCGCATTTGTATGCGCCGGAAGATCGGGGAATTTGCGATGTCCTCGTCGCTAACGGCAAAATTATCGCCGTTGCCAGCAATATCCCTTCTGACATTGTACCGGACTGCACGGTTGTCGATCTCAGCGGGCAGATCCTCTGTCCTGGTTTTATTGATCAACACGTCCATTTGATTGGTGGTGGCGGTGAAGCAGGTCCTACGACGCGCACGCCAGAAGTGGCGCTAAGTCGCCTGACGGAAGCGGGCGTCACGTCAGTGGTTGGTCTGCTGGGCACCGACTCTATCTCTCGCCACCCGGAATCCCTGCTCGCCAAGACCCGTGCGCTCAATGAAGAAGGCATCAGCGCCTGGATGCTGACCGGCGCTTATCATGTCCCTTCCCGCACCATTACAGGTTCCGTGGAAAAAGACGTGGCGATTATCGATCGTGTGATTGGCGTGAAATGCGCCATCTCTGATCACCGTTCTGCCGCACCGGACGTTTATCACCTGGCTAATATGGCGGCGGAATCCCGCGTTGGCGGTTTGCTCGGCGGTAAACCTGGCGTCACCGTGTTCCACATGGGCGACAGCAAAAAGGCGTTACAGCCTGTCTATGACCTGCTGGAAAACTGCGATGTGCCGATCAGCAAGTTGCTGCCGACCCACGTTAACCGCAACGTTCCGTTGTTTGAGCAGGCGCTGGAGTTCGCGCGCAAAGGCGGCACTATCGATATCACCAGCAGCATTGACGAACCGGTCGCCCCTGCCGAAGGTATTGCCCGCGCCGTTCAGGCGGGTATTCCGCTGGCACGCGTCACCCTCAGCTCCGACGGCAACGGTAGCCAGCCGTTCTTCGATGACGAAGGGAATTTAACCCATATCGGTGTTGCCGGTTTTGAAACGTTGCTGGAAACCGTGCAGGTGCTGGTCAAAGACTATGATTTCAGTATCAGCGATGCCCTGCGCCCGCTCACCAGTAGCGTAGCCGGTTTCCTTAACCTGACCGGGAAAGGCGAAATTCTGCCAGGCAATGATGCTGACTTGCTGGTCATGACGCCAGAACTGCGCATTGAGCAGGTATACGCTCGCGGCAAACTGATGGTCAAAGACGGCAAAGCCTGCGTGAAAGGAACGTTTGAAACGGCTTAAACGGTTGTCAGCCGCCCGAATGGACGTAGAATGCCCGCAAGGGCGGCTGACAGAGTAAAACGTAATGGATGACTGTGGTGCGATTTTGCATAATATTGAAACCAAATGGCTTTATGATTTTCTGACCCTGGAAAAATGCCGCAATTTTTCCCAGGCGGCAGTCAGTCGCAACGTCTCGCAACCGGCATTCAGCCGCCGCATCCGTGCGCTGGAACAGGCGATTGGTGTTGAATTGTTTAACCGCCAGGTAACGCCGCTGCAACTCTCAGAACAAGGGAAAATCTTCCATTCGCAGATCCGCCATCTGTTGCAACAGTTAGAGAGCAATCTGGCAGAGCTGCGTGGCGGTAGCGATTACGCGCAACGAAAAATCAAGATAGCCGCTGCACACTCTCTTTCCCTCGGGCTGTTACCGTCCATTATCAGCCAGATGCCGCCGCTCTTTACCTGGGCAATTGAAGCTATTGATGTCGATGAAGCGGTCGATAAACTGCGTGAAGGGCAAAGTGACTGTATTTTTTCCTTTCACGACGAAGATTTGCTGGAAGCGCCGTTTGACCACATTCGCTTATTTGAATCTCAATTGTTCCCTGTCTGCGCCAGTGACGAACACGGAGAAGCACTTTTTAACCTCGCGCAGCCACACTTTCCGTTACTGAATTACAGCCGCAACTCCTACATGGGGCGATTGATTAATCGCACCCTGACGCGCCACAGTGAGTTAAGTTTCAGCACCTTTTTTGTCTCTTCGATGAGCGAGCTTTTAAAGCAGGTTGCCCTCGACGGCTGTGGGATTGCCTGGCTGCCGGAGTACGCCATCCAACAAGAAATTCGCAGCGGGAAGCTCGTTGTACTGAATCGGGACGAACTGGTGATCCCGATTCAGGCCTATGCATACCGAATGAATACCCGCATGAATCCAGTTGCCGAACGCTTCTGGCGTGAACTGCGCGAGCTGGAGATTGTACTTAGCTGACATTCTCGAGCGTCGCACTACGCCAACCGCCATTATCCCAGACCAGATCAAACGTTAGCGGTTCATCGTCGTGGTACAGCATTATCTCAAGGCTGATCGCCAGCGTGTGGCTGTACGCTTCTTTCAGATTGACCTGCAACGCCGCAATCCGTGGCTCATGAAATAACAGTGCAGAACGCAGCTGACGGCAATACCAGCTCTGGAGATGTTTGTCGCTCTGGTTATGCACTTGCCACTCGGGCATGCCTGAAACAAGTAATGACGGTAATGCCGAATGAGGAGAATTAAAAAGAGTGAGGAGATCGCTACATATTGATTTACGCAGCGATGACGTTTTATTGCCTGAAATTTCAGGTAAAACAGCCTGACGTGATTGGCGCATCATTTTGCGCACTCCTGACGTTTAGCAACATATGCGGCTTGCCCTGAACACCGGGCACCACTGTATTGATGCTCATTTTCCATAGCCATTCCCTTTTGTTCATTACATCCATGTCAGTCTGAGACAGGCCTGAATCCTGTCAGCAAAGTATAAAACCTTACTTGCCTATGAATATCTACTGACTTTTCAGGAAAAAAGTCATGATTTGATAAAAATCATCAAACTCAAAAAAAAACCGCTAGTATATTCTGAATATTCCGAATAGTTACGTAGATGAAAATACTTGTCACCACCGCTACTTAATTCCGGTGTGAAATTATTTATTTCCGCATAATCAGCCATGTATTATTTGAAACAATTAGTTTGTAAATAATATAAATTGATAACATATCAAATACATCAAAAATACCATTCACAGGCATTATTAATATAGACATCAATATAGCAACATCAAATTCCAATTAGTAATAAGATATGCTTTTAAATTGCATGAAAATAATTTCAAATGAGCGTTTTTTGATACTTTAGAGTGTTTCCTACCCTTTAATATCACCGTGTAGAGTTGATATCACTACAACAGAAACATGCATGTCATTTGTTTACTTCTCATTTTACTACAGAAAAATTTATCTATTTTTCTAAACATCAGTGAAATACTCATAAAAGGTAACTATTATGTCTATGCCATTAAGCAATACCCTTCAGAGCCAAATTATTACAGATAATCACTTCCTTCATCATCCAAAAGTCGACAGTGAGTTAACACGTAAATATGAACGTGCACGCCTGGATACGGAAAATATCTATCTTCTGCCTCTTGCTCGTGGCAATAACCATAATTACGATGGAAAAAGCGTTGTCGAAATTAGAAAACTTGATATTAGTAAAGAGTCTTGGCCATTTAATTATGTGACAGAAGCATGCAGAGAATCCGATGGTATTACAACAACAGGACGTATGCTCTATCGAAACTTGCGAATTACCTCAGCTTTAGACGAAATATATGGTGGTATATGTAAAAAGGCGCATGCTGCCACAGAGTTAGCAGAAGGATTACGGCTAAATTTATTTATGAAGAGCCCTTCCTATCCTGTTGAGGACTATACAGTTCATGAAATAACATTAGGCCCTGGTTGCAATGTTCCAGGTTATGCCGGAACCACGATAGGATATATTTCAACCCTTCCAGCTTCTCAGGCAAAAAGATGGACCAATGAGCAGCCAAGGATTGATATCTATATTGATCAGATAATGACGGTAACAGGGGTAGCAAATTCTTCCGGATTCGCCCTTGCCGCATTACTTAATGCTAATATTGGAATGGGAAATGACCCAATAATTGGTATAGAAGCCTATCCCGGTACCGCGGAGATCCATGCAAAAATGGGATATAAAGTTATCCCCGGTGATGAAAATGCGCCACTCAAACGTATGACTCTGCAACCGTCATCTCTTCCAGAACTGTTTGAATTAAAAAATGGTGAATGGAATTATATTGGCAAATAACCACTGAGAAGAATGAGTACTAACATTCAGGTTATATAGATATTTAAACCATACCCTGCAATTTACAAAGTAATACTCATTGCGACTTCTTAATTTAAGAAAGCGCAAGGAACGTTTACCCTTGCGCTTATCATAATCAGTCAGGCGTCGACTTTATCCAGCGGCCATGAATCAAAGAGATAGCCGTCAAAATAAATATCGTCAACGTTCGAGAATTCCAGCAGACGTTGCTTAACGTTTTCCAGATGCTGCCACATTGCCAGCTTCGCCGCTCGGGCATCTTTTTTGATTAACGCGGCGAGGATCTGTTTGTGATCGCCCAACCACTCTTTGCGATACAGGCTGTCATCCAGATGGCTGTGCAACTGGATCCACATTGGATTGTTTTCCCGCCACTGCCAGGACTGACGGAACAGCTCCACCAGCATGCTGTTATGCGTTGCTTCGGCAATAGCGAGATGGAACTGCATGTCACCGCTTTCGCTGCTGCCCGGCGCACTGGAAGCCAGTTCACGCTCTTCCAGTTGCAATGCCTGACGCATTTTGACGATATCTTCGCGGGTAGCCTGCAAAGCGGCAAACTCGGCGATGTTGCTCTCCAATAACTGCCGCGCCTGTAACAGCTCAAAAGGACCGGCATCGTTGCAGACGTTGGCATCCGGACTGTCTGTGTTCTGGCTGCCTGAGTTATCAAGAACATAGATACCGGCACCCCGGCGTACTTCCACCAGCCCTTTGATCTCCAGCATGATCAGCGCTTCACGTACCACCGTCCGCGTGACATCAAGCATTTCTGCAATTTCACGCTCCGGCGGCAGCCGTTCGCCAGGATTGTACGGCGTCTTTATGATCAGATCGCGGATCATCGCCCCGACTTCCTGGTAAGGTCTTTGCGCAGAGGTGGCAGATTTCATGGTGTTGTGTCCGTTAGGTGCGGTTAATCAAATTTTTGCCGGATGCGGCGTGAACGCCTTATCCGGCCTACAACGGGCAATTTTACGGCCCCCGTTAATCTCAAACTATACCATTAGCACTGGAAGTTGGCACGTATAGGTGGGCAAAAAAACGAAAACTGGTCAACCAAATATCAGTTTGATTGACCAGTAAGTCTGTAGGGTAATCAGTTAGTTACAGCGCAGCCACACACTCGCGCGCACCGCGTTCGCACAGCTGCTGATATGCCGCCGTCACTGCGCCAACAAAGTCGGCATTCTGCGGCAGATCATCGGCAAAAATACCGCTCAGGCCCAGCAGCGCTTTCACGCGGTCTGCGCCCTGATACTGCGCGTTGACCTTCTGGAACTCCGCCAGCATCGGGTCGACCACGTCAATGGCATTACCCTGCTCATCCACGCCCTGGGTGTAACGCATCCAGCCAGCCACGCCCAGCGCCAGGTGACGCCAGCTGCCGCCGTTTTGCAGGTGCAGACGCACCGGGTCCAGCAGACGCTGCGGTAACTTCTGGCTGCCGTCCATCGCAATCTGCCAGGTACGGTGACGCAGAGACGGGTTGCTGAAACGCTCGATCAGCAGCGTCGCATAGGCGTTCAGGTCCGTACCTTCCGGCATCGACAGCGTTGGCGCTTGTTCCTGCATCATCAAGGAGAAGGCCGCTTTGCGATAATCCGGGTTAGTCATGGTGTCGGCAATGGTTTCATAGCCGCCGAGGTAACCGAGGTATGCCAGGAAAGAGTGGCTGCCGTTCAGCATACGCAGCTTCATCATTTCGAACGGCACAACGTCTGCAACGAACTGTGCGCCCACTTTATCCCAGTCCGGGCGACCGTTAACGAAGTTATCTTCAATCACCCACTGACGGAACGGTTCGCAGGCAATGGCGCACGGGTCGTAAACACCCAGCTGGTCAGCAATTTCCTGCAAGGTTTCTGGCGTCGCCGCCGGAACGATGCGGTCAACCATGGTGCACGGGAAGGTGACGTTTTCTTCAATCCATGCCGCCAGCAGCGGGTCACGCGCCTGAGCCAGTCCCAGTACCGCGACCTTCGCCACATGGCCGTTTTCACGCACGTTATCGCAGGACATCACCGTAAACGCTTTCAACCCTTTTTCACGACGCAGCCGCAGGGCTTCGACGATGTAACCAATCGCGGACTTCGGCGCAGTCGGGTTTTCCAGATCGTGCTTGATCAGTGGGTTATTGAGATCCAGCTGACCGCTTGCCGCATCAGCGCAGTAGCCTTTTTCCGTGACTGTCAGAGAGACAATCGCCGTCTGCGGACGCGCCATCGCATTGAGAATACCTTCGCAGCCGTCGATTTCCGGATGCAGCGCTTCTTTCATCGAACCGATAATTTTCAGCTCGGTGCTTTCCGCGCCTTTTTCCGCCACGGTGTACAGCAGTTGCTGTTTTTTCAGGTTTTCGATCAGCACGCGGTCGTTGCCTGGCATCAGGTTAACTTCGCAGATACCCCAGTCGCTGTCGGTGCTTTCCAGCAGGTGATGGGTATACAGCGCCTGGTGCGCGCGGTGAAACGCCCCGCAACCGAGATGCACAATGCGTGATTCCAGACGAGAATGCTCCCATGACGGGCGGGCAACCGGCAGATTGCTGTCAACAATAGTAGTCATCGTAAACTCCAGAATCCGTCTTCAGAGAGTGACGGCAAGGAAGAAGGAACCGGCACGGCGCGCAGCCATGCCGGTGGGTATTAACGGCTAAAGAAAGCGCGCTGGATCGCCAGTTCGACACCGCGAACTTCGGCCAGGCCTTTCAGACGACCAATTGCGGAGTAACCTGGGTTGGTTTTCTTCTTCAGGTCGTCCAGCATCTGATGACCGTGGTCCGGACGCATCGGGATCAGGTCTTCTTTGCCTTCCGCTTTACGACGGTGTTCTTCTTCAACAATCGCTTTCACCACTTCGTACATATCAACGTCACCGTTCAGGTGCGCCGCTTCGTGGAAGGTTTTCGGGTTATCTTCACGCATGGTGGAGCGCAGATGGGTGAAGTAAATACGCGGACCGAACTGCTTGATCATATCAACCAGATCGTTGTCAGCACGCACGCCGTAGGAACCGGTGCACATGGTGAAACCGTTCGCCATGCTGTTTACGGTATCAACCATCCACTGCATATCTTCAATGGTGGAAACAATGCGCGGCAGGCCAAGGATCGGGCGCGGCGGATCGTCCGGGTGAACCGCCATACGCACGCCAACTTCTTCAGCAACTGGAATAATCGCTTTCAGGAAGACGGCAAAGTTTTCGCGCAGCTTCGCTTTATCGATATCTTTGTACAGCTCCAGGTGCTTACGGAACTGGTCGAGGGTATACCCTTCTTCCGCGCCCGGCAGACCGGCAATGATGTTACGCGTCAGACGCGCTTTGTCTTCGTCGCTCATAGTGGCGAAGCGAACAGCAGCCTGAGCAATTTCTTCTTCGGTGTAATCCGCTTCCGCGCCTGGACGTTTCAGGATATGCATTTCGAATGCAGCGAATTCGATCTGGTCGAAGCGCAGAGCTTTGGAGCCGTCTGGCAGCACGTATTCGAGGTCAGTACGGGTCCAGTCGAGCACCGGCATGAAGTTGTAGCACACGGTGCGAATGCCGCACTGCGCCAGGTTGCGCAGAGTCTGCTGATAGTTAGCGATCCACTGCTCATAGTTGCCAGTGTGGGTTTTGATATCTTCGTGAATTGGTACGCTTTCTACGACAGACCACACCAGGCCTGCGTCTTCAACGATCGCCTTGCGTTTGAGGATCTCTTCTACGGACCATACTTCGCCGTTCGGGATATGGTGCAGCGCGGTAACCACGCCAGTTGCGCCCGCCTGACGGACATCAGCTAAAGAAACCGGATCGTTTGGGCCGTACCAGCGCCAGGTCTGTTCCATGATTTTTCCTCTTTCACATAGTGGGTTCCACAGCAAAGAGACGCGGAACCCTGGAGTTGTTTAGGTATCCGGATGAACAACCAGACCGCAGCCGTGGCGTTGCATCGGATGAGATGGCGTATAAGTTCTACCTTTTGGTAAGACATGTCAACCCGAATTCTGAAATTGGTTAACCACATCACAAGAATTTCACTCTCATGGTTGTTGCTGCAAATTGCAGCAAAGGGTAATCGATGGTTATTGATCAGAGGATGTGACATTCATCGCAACAATGGTTGACCAATTTACATAACATGTCGCCCAAAATAACAACGGTTCAACCAGGTAAGGTAAAACGTTATGCATGTGCTTAACATTCTCTGGGTGGTATTCGGCATTGGCCTGATGCTGGTACTGACAAAGACCGCAGGTTCAGACACATTCGCTGCATTAGCAATGCCTCTTAGATAATTTTGACCTGTCAGTAAAAGACACGTTGAAAACCTGGGGTCTGCTGGAGCTGGTCAACTCCGTGGTTGGGCTGATTATTAGCAAGGTAGCGTAAAAGAACACCAGAGCCTGCCAATGGCAGGCTCTGACTGATGACAAAGTCTAAAAATGTGCCCGGACAGTCCCCTCGCCCCTCCGGGGAGAGGGTTAGGGTGAGGGGAACAGACCAGCAAAGTGCGCTTTGTTTATGCCAGATGCGACGCTGACGCGTCTTATCTGGCCTACAAAGGGCTAACGTGCAGGTTTTTAGCTTCAGGTAATATTGCGTAACTGCATTAGCAATGCCCTGTGATTTCTTTATTGATAAACAAAAGTCACGCCAATAATCGATTGCACATTCCCTGCAGTCACCTGCCCTCCGGTACGTGCGTAATTTGCCGTTAATCCCAGACTTACCGCCGAAGTCCCTACTGCTCCTAACGATACCGTGTTATTCGCTGGAATAATCGTACCGTTGCGCGTCAACTGTACGCCGACGCCCTGCGCTGGTGAAAACGACGCGGTATTGGTGAAAATCGAGTTGCCCGCATCTACGGTTGTGCCGGAGAGGTAATACCCCAGATTTTGGCTTTTCGCACAATAAACGGTAAGAGGAATTGGCACTGAACCAGGGTAGTCCGGCAGAGTAACGGTGACATCACGAGCAGAAACATCGCAGCCGCCAGTAGGCACCACCACATCATTATTGGCGTAAATATTCCACACAAACTGAAAATCATCGCTGTTATAGTTGTTGGTCTGTCGCAAAATAAGCACGGCAATTAATGAGCCAGCTTTAATCGCCACCCCGCCCGCACTGCTCACAGGCGTCAAATAAAGCGCCACCGGCCACGGCTTATCCGTTCTCGAATTATAAACAACGCGCGGCGTTTCGCTGGTGGTAGGAAATGGATAGCTACTGCCACTATATTTTACGGTCCCGGAAAAATTAGATAACACGCCGCCATAAGCCGAGCCTCGTTGCAGTGTGACATAGTCTGTAATGGTTTCCGGATAATCGTTATGGCAAAAGATTTGCGTCGAAAGATCCACGACCAGGTTTTGCCCCACATTCACGGCGGGCGCAAGGTTTACATAAACATTGGCGCTGCCACCGCCAATAGGGATAGCGGTACCATTGGCGGTTTTACAGGCGAATGACCAGGCATTTACCGACCAGCCCATCAGCAGTACAGCAAACAGGGTAATAACTCGTTTCATTACAATCATCTCTTCGGGTTCAGCTGTAGGTATAGGTGATGCTAATCACTGCCTGAATGGTTCCCTGAGTGGCTCCGCCATTTACCGTCAATGCTCTGACCTGTAACGGGAAGTGCGCTGATTGTGAGGAATCATCCACCTGAACTGTTTTGGTTGCGCCAGTATTCAATGTGTTGCCACTGTCATCCTGTAGCTCTAACTGGATGTTTTGCGCGGTCCCCTGGTTTTTATAATATCCGGTACTGTCGGCTGCCCCGCTGAAGCTGGCGGTGACCCTCGACGTTCCCACCGGACAATTAGTCAACTCAAGCGCAACATCATGCCAGGCCGATGCCGCCCCGGCAGACATCAGACTGAAAGAATAAAGATCGCCGAGATCAACCGTGGCATTGGTGGTGGAAACCGTACACGGTTTGGCGACGACCTTACCGTTCACCGTGATGGTGACATCGGCTGCCTGTATCGTCGCACTTGCGAGCGCCAATATTGCCGCCAATAAATACCCACGTTTGCGCCATTTCATGAGCATCTCCAGTTACTGATATTCAAGAGTGAAGGTAGCCGTGGCATTGATATGCCCCGCAGTGACAGGCACCTGTGTCGCCATTAGCCGGGCGTAAAAATTCAACGTATTTGGTTTACCCGGCGTCAGGGTCGTCCACGAAATCGCGGACGATGGAGCATTAAGGGGTATTTGATTTTGCTGCTCATTCAGAAGCTGTATTCCCAGTCCCGAAGCCGCTGACACCGTATTTTCAAGTGCAAGCAGATTGGCATTGTGGCTATCTGCAACGCCGGTAAACCCAACTTTTACGGCAGAAACGGCATTACCACAGGGTGACAGCAAAATACGAAATGGAACAACAGGAGTCGTCGCGCCAATGTTGTTAAATTGCTTCGCCGCGTTTTCCATCAGATCAACAGTAAAATTGGTTGATTCAGCGGCCACACTACAGCCGTTATCTCTGACATAGCCGCGGATAGTAATCGTGCTATCCGCAGCCAAAGCGTGACTCACCGCCAGCCACAAAAAAGCGCACAGAAGATAAAAAGGTTTGTTTCTCATCACGCCCCCTTAACGACATTCAGCTGATAGCTGGGTTAATAACTGCTGCTGACTCTCTGGTGGCAGTTGATAATTGGCGACACAGTGAGCATTTTCCTCTTCTCCCCATTTCACCTGAACTTTTCCCGCTAAAGGCATTCCGCTGAGGTAAACCTGACCATTATCCGCAACAATGCCGCTACTCTGGCTACTCTCTGATGTCACCATCGCCCCAAACGGCAGCGGCTTATTATTGTGGGTTAGCGTCATGAGCAGTTTTATCCCAACGCGCGCTTTAAACTCTGCTCGCACGATCGCCCCACGAGTGGGAACAACGTTAGCGACCGCGTTATCTAAATCGACGTTATCAGCCAGGGTATTGGTATCCAGCGCCACTCTGTTTTCCCTATATTCAGTGGCATAAGGCAGCACGGCATAACCGCGCCAGTCGGTACGCACCCCCGTCTGGTTTTCGACTTTTGCATCTTTTGCGCCAGGCGCTTTAACAAGCACCACCGTATCGTTTAACGGCTGCCCCAGCGTTACGCCATTGGCATGAGCCAATACCCCACCGCTGACTCCGTAATAGAGCTGCTTAATATCATCGCTATGGCTGTAACCGATATTGGCATTGCCGTAACCACCGCGATAATTCAGCGTGGCGTAGCCTGTGCTTCCGCTATTACCATCGCCTCCCCCGGCATAGCCGGTTTGCACGCTATAGCTGAGGTTGTTGTCTTCCAGCAACGTACCGTATACACCAGCCAGATTGGTCATCCGACCGTTGAGATCGTGTGACATGCTGTAGCTGGCACTGGCATGTCGCCACTGAGATTTACTGTCAGAACGCAGCCAGTGGCTGAAAGGAATATTGACGTTAAGCGCTAACATCTGATCACGTCCTTTTTGCCAGGCGTTTTTCGTCAGGCTATAGCTGAGCGTCCAGTTGATATCTTCGAACGCAGTATTTAATCCAGCCTGGAATTGCTCATCGACATTACTCGTTCCCCAATAAGTTTGATGGCTACCACTCAAATACAGTGTTGATGTGCGCCCGAGTTGCTGAGTAACGGTGAGCTGTAATTTCCCGCGTTTGTTATAAGCGAGGTTGTAATAGTCGGTGAATTTCGGCTTAACCTGAATAACTCCATCCTGTGTTTCGATGTTGTAGCCATTCATTCGACTGTATGTTGTATCAGCGAAATTAAAATATCCGCTGGTCGAATAACGGTAACCCACTAACTGAATATTCGTGCCTGATTCATTGAGCGATTTGTTATAGAGAAAACGCACCGATTGTCCGTCATGCTGACTGTCATCGGGAAGTGTGGAATTAGCCTGCGTCATATCCACAGACAGAGCGCCCAGTGCCCCCATGTTTTTCCCGATACCGAAATTAAAAGCACGATAACGATCCGCCAGTTGCGTTCCACCATATATTGTCCAGCCAGCCGGAAGGCCGTGGAGTAATGTACTCTGGAAAAAGCGGGTTTTTTCCTGCTGCGCATTTCCACTACGGTATTCTCCTGCCGTAATGGAATAACGAGTATGCCCTTCACGTTGCAAAAGCGGGACTGACGAATAGGGTACGGTAAAAATCTGCGTGCTGCCGTCAGCCTCTTTGATCGTTACCTGCAAGTCACCACTATTACCTGCGGCATAGATATCGTTGATGGTAAAAGGCCCCGGTGGCACCGTACTATTATAAATGTCATACCCATTTTGTTTAATAGTGACCTGTGCAGTACCACGAGCAATACCGTGGATCACCGGGGCAAATCCTCTTTGGCTATCGGGTAACATATTGTCATCTGAGGCCAATTGTGCGCCGCGAAAGTTAATACCATCGAAAATATCGCCCTGGGTATAACCATCACCCAACGTCAGCCGGGAACGTAAAGGAATTATGTCTCGCTCAAGCCAGGTATTGATATGCTGCCATTTATTTTTGCTACCTGATGAACTGTCGCTACTGTTATAACTCCAGGTGGTATTGTCGCGTAAACGCCACGCACCAATATTTAACCCACTCTGTAGGTTTAAATATGCATAATGGCTGTTACCCCCAATCCGATTCTGTACACTATTTCCGCTGAAATTATAATTGAGCAATCCGGCATTAATACCGGGATCCCATAACTCAGGAGGAATATAACCACGCGCGCGATTACTCATAAATGCCTGAGGGATCGTCAGGTTCAGTCGCTGCTGACCAACATCCAGATGCGCAGTAGCGTCCTGGACCATTGTGGTTAATGGCACACAGGCATCATCCGCCAGCAGATTCATACCGGCGACAGAAGCCGTATTCAGCCCCATACTGGCGAGTTGCGCGCGTGTCAGGCAGGGAACAATCCCTTGTTCACTGTCGCCCGTATTAAATGTGACATCACGCGTTGCCATATAACCATTATTCAAATAGATATCGACGCGATACGTCCCTGGCGGTAATTCTTGCCCATTTTCAAAACGCGATAAATCGGCCACAGCCTGGGGATCATCCGCTAAAAAGCGCGGATTAAAATAGAGGTCGGCAGATGACAAAGGTGCCTGTGCGGCAAAAGCACAGGCGACAACGAGTCGGACAAAAAAACCAGCCAAACGATGCTTACGAATATGCAAGCATTGTGTGTTTCGCTGGTAAAGTCTTAAATTCAGATATGACATTATTCCTCCGGTTTAAAATCACCCGGCAGTCAATTCTTTTTATTCAGGCGAAAAATTCCCCCTGCGTTATTCCATTACGCCCGTCATTTTGGGGGTAAGTGCGCCATAATCATTTATTGTTCGGTAAGTAATATTGCTTCCTGCATCAGAAGGCAATTTAACCGTGCTTTCGCCCATTGGAGGCACCAATGCATTTTCAAGAACCCGGGTTCCGGCATTCAACTCTGTTACCGTCAGGTAATAGGGTGTCGGGTTAATCAGCGTCAGAGAATTCGCGCTACGACGAAATCTTAATTTTTCTGCGGCCTGATCGGGTGGCAACGCTAATTTAGCCGGGCGATAGTACAGTTTAATGCGGCTGATAATTGCGAGCTGTAGCGTATTCTCAGTCAATTTTGATTTATCCATTGACGGAATCGCTTTAACGTTCATCCAGAATAAACTTTCCCGGTCCTGTGGCAATTGGTTATTTGTTGCATCAAGAATACGTAAGGTATTCTCTTTTTTTCCCTTCATCGCAAACAGAGGAGGCGTCACGATAAAACGACCATCCTTTACACCATCGGCATTTTCCACCCATGATTGAATTAAATAGGTACTATTTTCATCATTATTTGTCACGGCAAGTTGCACTTGTTTTTGCCCTGCCGGATAAATTACGCGAGTCGCGCCTAAGGCCACTCCCGCTTCAGCGCGTCCGGCAACCATCATTGCCATGAACATCAGGATACCTGCCAGCAAGCAGAATGTTATTTCCTGCGATTTCCTTACATTGACGTTTTTATTACTCACTGTCCTGTTCCTGTTATCACATTATCTGCTGAACAATTACTGATAGGTTAAAGAGAACCAGGCCTGGGCATTGGCGATGCCGCCAGTAACCCGACGCCCGGTAGCACGATATTTGGCGATGAAATGTAGCGAAGTAGAGCCTGAGTAAAGCCGTTTCCAGTTTGCTGGAGGACGATTAATCGGTACGAGGTTTCCTTCATCATCAAACAACGCTACGCCAATATTGGTGGCTATCCCTGGCCCCTCTCCCACGGAAAGCACATCCGGATTTTTACCATCCGCGACACCGTGAAACGCCACACCCACACGTTCACTCACCACCGTGCTACATTCCCGTAAATGAATAACAAAAGGCACCGGTGCGCTATCTTCCCCTGCCGCATGAAACCGGTTACTGCTGATTTGCCCCATATTGACCGTCATTTGTTTATCACCGGCTTCAATCCGGCAAGTTTCCGCAATAATGACGCCCTGAAATTGCATATTTCCGCCGGGCAGCGTGGTATTCCATTTATTTCCGGCCAGAGCAAACATTGGCAGCAACGACGCTAACAGAAATAATCTCTTCCTTTTCATCGTTATTTTTATCGCACAAGGGTGGGCATCCCTGCCCGTAATGACGTCCTTGAACCTGGGTAGGTTATTGATACTGAACCTTGAAGGTCGCATCCGCATTAGCAGCACCCGGGGTTGCGGCCCCGGTTGCAAAATAACGCGCCTGGAACGGAATGGTATTGGTTCCGTTATTCAGGGTTGTTTCTGAACTAAATGTCGCACCGTCCAGCGCCAGCGCAGCACCCGTTCTGTCCAGGATCTGCACACCAACGTTTGTTGCGCTACCCGCAGCAGAACTCTGCAGAGCCAGTACATCAGTATGCGTAGCATCAATTGCCGTACCTAAGAAGGCAACAGCGGCTTTTGTGGCAACAGTGGTATCGCAATCATTCAGCTGAATGTTAAAACCAACGGCAGAGCTGGTTGCTCCAGCCTGCTTCAGGCTAGCGGTACGAACCTGTCCCAACTGAACGGTTTGATCAACAGAGCCTGCATCAACTGCGCAAGCGGCGTTAACAACTTCCCCTTTAAAGTGAACGGTCCCACCATTTACCGTCGTAGTATCGGCCAGAGCCGCTGCGGAACTGAGGGACAGAGCCGACAGAACAACGATTGCCAGAGTTTTAATTTTCATGCTGCTTTCCTTTAAAAAAACTATTTCTAAATCGACATGGGCAGTCGTTCTGTACACTTTGTTTTGTCAACGAGTTTGACTGCCAACACTGCACAGTTTTCCCCCAAAAGATGAAACATTTGGGGCCATTTTGACTCATAGAGGAAAGCATCGCGCACAAACTTTTTCATTTTATTTGTTGGCTTAATATTCTATTGTTATCTTTATTTATAGATTTTTATATTGCATGAGGTGGTTTTTGGAGAGAAGAATGAGGAAGATGCGTCGAGCCAAAGAAACGTTAGCTTTACATATAGCGGAGGTGATGTGAAATTAATTTACAAGAGAAATAATTTACATATCAAACAGTTAGATGCTTTTTGTCGTTTTTTAATATTTTTATGCTTGAGAAAAAATACGTAACTTATTTATGATATGGACAGTTTGGCCCCAATTGTCTTGTATTTATTTGTTTTTTAACTTTATTATCAATGAGTTAAATCAAACCTCTTCTCTTTTTAATTTTTCGTTTATGAGATTATTTCTTTCCCATAATCCGGCAAAACGAGCAGCATTACTGGCGGTATAACGTACAGTATGGCGAATATTTCGATGCCCGAGATAATCCTGAATTAAACGAGTATCTGCACCACGCTCCGCCAGTTCATAACCGCAAGCATGCCTTAACATATGAGGATGAGTCTGCGTTACGGTTCCAGCTTCAATACCGGCATCGCGAATAATGCGATAGGCCTGCTGGCGAGAAAGCCGACTCCCACGGCGAGAAATAAATATAGCGTCGGTCCGGTCAGCGCCTTTCCAGTTAGCACGTTCCTGGGTCCAGCGTTCCACGGCTTCACGCTCATCAAAACGTAACGGGTGAACGGTAGAAAATCCGTTCTTCAGTCGGCGAATATTTATTCGACCTTCATTAAGGTCAAGATCCTGATAATGCAGATCAAGCAGTTCACTAATACGCATCCCATGCCGATATGCCAACAGAATAAGACAATAATCTCTGGCTCCCGTTGCCCCGTAACAAACCGCCTGCATCATGGCCTGAACTTCTTTACCGGTAAGATAACGACGTTTACTCACAATAGTAGTACTCCTAACTGAGATATATTTGAATGAATACCTATAGGAAACCTCAATCGGTCAAAATTAGCCCAATAGATAAAAAGATAACCACACACGAAGTGATGTGGCTATCAGTCAATTACATTAAATATCATACAAAAATAAAATATCACTGATGTGATAACATCTATTTTCATTGATTTGATTCAATATAACAATAGATTGCAGTGGATTAACTTCCAGTTGCTTAAAAAATAAAGAAAAAAGTGCGGAAACAGGAGAATTTAAGTGATGTGTAAATTTATGAATGATTTTGTTTATTTATTTTGAAGAACATAAACCATTGTATTTTGTATGGATATGGTTAACTTAATATTTATTATGAAAATTAATAATCACACTTACAATAACATCAATTAATAAATGGTTAATCATTTTTGATATATCGTAAGAATAATGTAGTTTTTAACACCATCCCTGGTATCTCAACTATCTCTATAAAACAGCGTGACGCTGTCGTCCTCTGGCTCTATCCCAGATGCCGTAAAAACGCCCTGCATTGCTGGCGGTATACCAGACAGTATGACGAATATTGCGATGCCCAAGATAATCCTGGATAAGTCGCGTATCTATTCCCATATTCGCCAAAGCAAAACCACACGAATGGCGTAACATGTGCGGATGAATCTCCAGTGACAACCCGGCATTACCACCGGAAGTCGAGATAATATGGTAAAACTGTTGCCGAGAAAGCGGATTCCCCTTACGTGATAAAAATACCCACTCGCTCTCAGCATGCGGGTACGAAGTACGGATACTCAACCAGTTTTTTAAAGCCTGAACTTCTTTATTCAATAGCGGGTGCGTTGTTGAAAAGCCTTTTTTTAATCGATGGATATATATACACTTTGCCTTAAGATCAATATCCGAAATCCTCAATCGACAAATTTCACTCGCCCGGAAACCATGAATAAAACAAAGCAAAGTCAGACAATAATTACGTGCTGCATGAGGCCCGGTATTTGCTGCTTTAAGGAGTGATTCGATTTCACTATGGGTCAGGAAGTTCCTTTTTTTGTTATCAGCCTTATTCTTCATCGTTTTTCCCTTATAATTACAGACGCGCACTAGCTGTGCTGGGTTAGCAATAATCCAACATTTTTATCCTGATTATGTTTATAAAAGCGAACGTTTTCTTAATAACTAACGTAAGTGGACCAGTTCTTCTGAGTGAACTTAAATAGAGTAGCAACAGTTAATTATAATAACGTTGCCATACAAACGCCATGCTCTTGCATGCTATGTACCTTTATATATTTATCAATCGGATACGAATCTAATAATAACCCTCATCATTAATGCAACTAATCTTATTTATATATCATGTGATATGTTCTGTAACAAGTAAAATCAACATAAAAAATTCAGCAAAATTTAATATTCGTTCAACTAGCCGTCTCACATATGACATTATTAGTCAACTCCATTTGCCACAAAATGGCTATTTCATGGAACGCAGTAATTTCTTAGTGGCTATTATCATGCTAATTCTTAGGTCCCTAGCGATTATTCCTGGCTGGTTCGTCAGTTTAGGCCATGAGATTGTTACATTCCTTTTTATCATGGAGATATGGGGGAAAGCAGGAAACGATTTTTTCATCTGCATCCGTTGGTAAATATGGCTTTGGTCACTACGACTTAAACCTTCCTCAATCACAGCTGTTCGCCGGGCGATACGGCAAACAAACTAAGTGAGGCATCACCCTGAAAACACCAACATCAACAAGCCTCTCCAGATCGACTTCAGGAGTGACCACTTACAAGCCACAAACCAGGAAACATATTTCATGATGAGAATTATGCTCAGCCTGATGGCGGGTAAACACTGATTTTCACCACACCCACTGAGTTAACTTGCAAAGCTTCCCTTGTTTAGATCCTAAATAAATTACATATAAAACAGATAACTAAACAACAATCTTTGTTTTTTGAAGACCACCGCAAGTGTTCGTCTGGCTTCACATGGCATCTTCTTCTTAGAAAAAGATCGACATATTTTGTGACACGAATTGCAAATCTGGTTTTGTTGTATGGATTGCGTGATTTTTGATCTGGTATAACAGGTATAAAGGTGCACCGCGATAGTCAATGAAACTGGGCATCTCGTAATCTATGGCAAACATCACTTCAGTTCTTTCTCATCGGGTGATGAAAACGCACTTCAGTCTGAAAGGAATATGAAAATGAGATCAACAGACACTCTATTTTATGACTCCGGGTAAAATGGATTGAGTAAGTGATATAGCTTACGAACATTCAAATCAATTAAACATCAGAAGAGATTTTATACTCAGGTATTTAATCTGGCTCTCTGTTTATTTAAATAATGTGAAAAGAGATTTTTCACAGGAGACCTTATACAAAAAATATAAAATACAGCTACCGGTTGCCAAAGACGCTATAAGCTTGGCAAAAAAATATTACACAACATAAATGCTAATTGTTTATGCGGGCTTTGTATTGCTTTCTGTATCCTACAAATGAGTGAAATTTATGAAAAAGGCTAAAATACTTTCTGGCATATTATTACTGTGCTTTTCGTCACCATTAATTTCTCAGGCTGCGACACTGGACGTACGTGGTGGATATCGTAGTGGAAGCCACGCCTATGAGACTCGACTCAAAGTCAGTGAGGGATGGCAAAATGGATGGTGGGCAAGTATGGAAAGTAATACCTGGAATACCATTCATGATAATAAAAAGGAAAATGCCGCACTCAATGATGTTCAGGTTGAAGTTAATTACGCGATTAAACTTGATGATCAATGGACGGTGCGCCCGGGAATGTTAACGCATTTTAGCAGCAACGGCACACGCTACGGACCCTACGTAAAACTGTCCTGGGACGCGACAAAAGATCTTAATTTTGGCATTCGCTATCGTTACGACTGGAAAGCTTACCGACAACAAGACTTATCCGGTGATATGTCTCGTGATAACGTTCATCGTTGGGATGGATATGTCACTTACCATATTAATAGTGATTTCACCTTCGCATGGCAAACCACGCTATACAGCAAACAGAACGATTATCGCTATGCAAACCATAAGAAATGGGCGACGGAAAATGCATTTGTTCTACAATACCATATGACGCCCGATATTACGCCATACATAGAATATGACTACCTTGACCGTCAGGGTGTTTACAACGGCAGAGATAATTTATCGGAAAACAGTTATCGCATTGGTGTGTCATTTAAACTGTAGTAGACAGGAGACAGTCACAATGAATAAAACAATAACGGCGCTTGCTATCATGATGGCTTCATTTGCCGCAAACGCGTCTGTATTACCGGAAACTCCTGTGCCATTTAAAAGTGGTACCGGAGCAATTGATAACGACACTGTCTACATTGGTTTAGGTAGCGCAGGTACGGCATGGTACAAGCTGGATACACAGGCCAAAGATAAAAAATGGACAGCGTTAGCTGCATTCCCTGGCGGACCAAGAGATCAAGCAACCTCTGCATTTATTGATGGCAATCTGTATGTGTTTGGCGGCATTGGCAAAAACAGCGAGGGCTTGACTCAGGTATTTAATGACGTACACAAATACAACCCCAAAACCAATAGCTGGGTTAAATTGATGTCGCACGCGCCGATGGGCATGGCGGGCCATGTGACTTTTGTACACAACGGCAAGGCTTATGTTACTGGCGGTGTTAACCAGAATATCTTCAATGGCTATTTTGAAGATCTCAACGAGGCTGGAAAAGATTCAACCGCTATAGATAAAATCAACGCCCACTATTTTGACAAAAAAGCAGAAGATTATTTCTTCAATAAGTTTCTGTTGTCTTTTGATCCCTCAACACAGCAATGGAGTTACGCTGGCGAATCGCCATGGTACGGAACGGCTGGTGCGGCGGTTGTGAATAAAGGTGATAAAACCTGGCTTATTAATGGCGAAGCCAAACCAGGATTGCGAACGGATGCCGTATTTGAACTTGATTTCACCGGTAATAATTTAAAATGGAATAAGCTTGCTCCCGTCTCATCACCAGATGGCGTCGCTGGCGGTTTTGCGGGGATAAGCAATGATTCTCTTATATTTGCCGGAGGGGCCGGATTCAAAGGTTCACGAGAAAATTACCAGAACGGTAAGAACTATGCGCATGAAGGCCTGAAAAAATCATATAGCGCTGATATTCATCTTTGGCATAACGGGAAATGGGATAAATCGGGTGAATTATCGCAAGGTCGGGCCTACGGAGTATCATTGCCCTGGAATAATAGTTTATTAATTATTGGCGGTGAAACTGCAGGCGGCAAAGCGGTGACGGATTCAGTTTTGATCACTGTGAAGGATAATAAAGTCACAGTACAAAACTAACGCTTCAGGGCCCCGGTAAAGGGGCCCTGCTATCAATTTACCATTTCAATTACGCGAAAATTATATGGACGCAATAATATCGCCCGATTATTACTATGTTCTTACCGTTGCTGGTCAGTCTAATGCCATGGCGTATGGCGAAGGACTGCCATTACCGGACAGTGAAGATGCGCCTCATCCCAGAATTAAACAATTAGCGAGATTTGCGCATACGCATCCCGGAGGCCCGTCATGTCACTTTAACGACATTATTCCACTGACTCACTGCCCACACGATGTTCAGGATATGCAGGGTTATCACCATCCTCTGGCAACGAATCATCAAACACAGTACGGCACCGTTGGCCAGGCACTGCATATTGCACGGAAATTACTACCCTTTATTCCTGATAATGCAGGGGTTCTCATCGTTCCATGTTGCCGTGGCGGATCGGCTTTTACAGCGGGCAGCGAAGGGACATATTCAGAACGGCACGGAGCCAGCCATGATGCTTGTCGTTGGGGAACGGATACTCCGCTATACCAGGATTTAGTCAGCAGAACGCGAGCCGCACTGGTAAAAAACCCGCAGAACAAATTCCTCGGCGTATGCTGGATGCAAGGCGAATTTGACTTAATGACCAGTGACTACGCGTCACATCCTCAACACTTTAATCATATGGTTGAAGCCTTTCGTAGGGATCTAAAACAATACCATTCTCAGCTTAATAATATTACTGACGCACCATGGTTTTGCGGCGATACCACCTGGTACTGGAAAGAAAATTTCCCTCATGCGTATGAAGTTATTTATGGCAATTATCAAAATAATGTTTTAGCCAATATTATTTTCGTCGACTTCCAGCAACAAGGTGAAAGAGGACTGACGAACGCGCCTGATGAAGATCCGGACGATTTAAGCACGGGATATTACGGTTCAGCGTACCGGTCACCGGAGAACTGGACGACGGCACTGCGAAGCAGTCATTTCAGCACGGCAGCCCGTCGGGGGGTTATTTCTGACAGGTTTGTAGAAGCAATTTTGCAGTTTTGGCGCGAAAAGTGAGCGTTCATTAATTTGATTTATTCGCATCCATCAGCGCTTTTAACTCCTCCGGCGTAAACGGTGGTTTGCGTCGGTGCAACATCGCATGGCAATTAGGGCATACAGGAAGTAAATCATTAACTGGATCCAGCTGGTAATCCTCTTTAATGGCTGAAAGCGGCACCAGGTGATGCATATGGATAAAGCCCTCAGCGATATCGCCATAGATCTTCACCAGATCAACGCCGCATACGTTGCACTGGCATCCGTGATATTCGACTGCTTTCTCGCGAGCTTTTTTATCGCGTTCATAGCAGTTTACCGTCACCTTTATCGCCGCACCTTCAACGTATGTCTCCTGCGACGGCAACTCATCCGGGAACAGAACGTCGGCTATGGTAGCCGCAGCGGCTTTATCCTGATGAATATGAAATCCCTGCTCTATGAGTAGCTTGACACATTTAGATTTTATTCCGCCGGTGAAATCCGCAGGGGTAAATTGCGTCCCCGTCATCAATGTCGCTGCGATGCCAGCAATCGCCTTCGAGGGGTAACGTCGGCCATGATATTCAATCTCATACAACCGTGCAGGCTGGAACTGATGAGTTTCTCCCGCATCCCATAAATGAATAGCTTTGATGATATACCGCCGAGGAAGATGATCGGGGAGTTTATTCATGGAGAATGTCCTTATACGTTCTTAGAACAAGCAGCAAAAAAACAAATGAGATCAAGGTAATATATCTTCACTTGCAGGCTTGAACAGCAGAAAATTTGCGAGCATGATCGCAATTATTTCACTGCCAGGGATATCAATGACTTCCAGTAAATCGCTCCAGCAGGCAATTGCCAATATAAAAATCTGGCATAAGGGTGAACAGCGCGCACCGCATAAACCATTGTTATTGCTATACGTATTAGCGGGATACCTGAATGGACATCCACGCCTTTTCGATTATTGTAGTGGAACAGTCTACGAGGATGCAGTTCGAAGTGAGTAAGTAAAGGTTGCTGGAAACGATCAATGCCGCCATACAATGATATTTGAGGATCAACAATGAGTAATAAAAACTACGAAAGTCACCGAAAAGCGATTTTTAGTAAAGGTATGATCTTACCCTCGTAATATGGACACAGCTCTAAGCGAGGTTATGGTTTTCAAATTGTTCCGGACTGAGACCACCACACCAACTGTGCCGACGTCAGCGATTGTAATCACATTCGATATAATTAAACACTGTTGCCCGCATTATTTCCCGGCTGATAAAGTGTTCTCCGTGGAGACATTCCACTTTCAGCGAATGAAAGAAGCTTTCCACGCAGGCATTATCGTAGCAGCAACCTTTTGCGCTCATACTTCCACGCAGATTATGCCGCTTCAGTTGCGCCTGATAATCTGCTGAACAGTACTGGCCTCCACGGTCCGTGTGAACGATAACGTTCCGGGGCCTCTTACGCCGCCACAGCGCCATCTGCAGGGCATCGCAGGCCAGTTGCGCCGTCATGCGTGGCGACATTGACCAGCCAATAACGGCACGTGACCACAGGTCAATGACCACTGCCAGATACAGCCAGCCTTCATCTGTACGTAAGTACGTGATGTCTCCTGCCCACTTCTGGTTCGGGCCACTGGCGTAAAAATCCTGCTCCAACAGATTTTCTGACACAGGCAGGCCGTGTGCGCGGTAGCTGACCGGGCTGAACTTCCGGGAGGCCTTTGCCCTCAGTCCCTGACGGCGCAGGCTTGCCGCCACGGTTTTTACGTTAAAGGGGTAACCCTGAGCACGCAGTTCATCCGTCAGGCGTGGGGCACCGTAACGCTGTTTTGACCGGGTAAAAGCCGCGAGGACAACGCTGTCGCAGTGTTGGCGGAACTGCTGACGCGTGCTTATCCTTGTCCGCCGCTGACACCACGTATACCAGCCGCTGCGGGCCACCCGGAGCACGCGGCACATTGCTTTGATGCTGAACTCAGCCTGATGTTTTTCAATAAAGACATACTTCATTTCAGGCGCTTCGCGAAGTATGTCGCGGCCTTTTGGAGGATAGCCAGCTCTTCATCCCGTTCTGCCAGCTGGCGTTTGAGACGTGCAATCTCGGTAGACATCTCCAGTTCACGTTCAGAAGACGTCTGCTGATTTTGCTGTTTACTGCGCCAGTTGTAGAGTTGTGATTCATACAGGCTGAGTTCACGGGCTGCGGCAGTAACACCGATGCGTTCAGCAAGCTTCAGGGCTTCACTGCGAAATTCAGGCGAATGCTGTTTACGGGGTTTTTTACTGGTTGATACTGTTTTTGTCATGTGAGTCACCTCTGACTGAGAGTTTACTCACTTAGCCGCGTGTCCACTATTGCTGGGTAAGATCAGAATATGAAGATCCGAAGGTGATACTGAAACGATTAAAAGATCTGGAAAAAGAGATTCTGGCGGATTTGGATGAGCTGGAGGGGATGCTGTGAGTTGGCCGATGGTAAAGCTTAAAGATTGCTGCGAAGTTGTGGGGGGGGCAACACCTAAACGTAACGTCGCATCCTACTGGGATGGTGATATTCCTTGGATAACGCCAAAAGATGTGTCAAATCTTAGCGAGCCTTATATTTACGAGGCACCGGAATATATATCTAAAGCAGGGTATAAAGCTGCTGCAACTTATATGTTACCAGTAGGAACGGTTCTACTCACATCACGAGCGCCAATAGGAAATGTAGCTATTGCTGGTATTGAACTTTGTACAAATCAAGGCTTTAAAAGTTTAATTCCTGGGAAAAATATTTACAATAAATATTTATATCATTGTATTAAAAAATTTGTTCCACAATTGGAACTATTAGGTAATGGTGCAACTTTCAAAGAAGTGTCTAAAAAAGTTGTAGAAAATTTTGAAATTCCGTTACCTCCGTTTGAAGTACAGAAGCGTATTGCAGATATTCTCGATAAAGCCGATGGCATACGTCAAAAACGTGAGAAAGCTATCAAACTGACTGATAATTTTTTGCGCGCTACGTTTTTGGAGATGTTCCCCCAGTTAGATGATTGTGGAAATAAAGTAAAACTAGGTGATATTGTGACTCTGGACGCACCAATGGTGGATCCAAGAGAAGACAAGTTTATCGACTTAATACATATCGGACCTGATAGGATTGAAAGGAATACTGGATTACTTTTACCTGCACTAACTGCACGGGAAGAAAATTTAATCAGTAAAAAATTCCTTTTTGATGAAAACTATGTGCTGTATTCAAAAATTCGACCTTACTTAAAAAAATGTGCCATTCCTGATTTCGATGGTTTATGTTCGGCTGATATGTATCCAGTAAAACCTATCTCTGGGAAAACGAACCGTGAATTTATATGGCAACTTTTGCTCTCTGATTTCTTTACTAAATATACTGAAACACTACCTGATAGAGCTAACATACCAAAATTAAATAGAAAGGAATTACTTAGCTTTGAATTATCATTGCCGCCCATTTCTTTGCAAGAAAAATACAAGGCAATAGTACAAAAAACAAATCATGCAAAGTTAATTATGCGTAAGCAGAATGGTAATTCCATATTAAACCAACTGGCAGATGAGCTATTTTTAACAAACTAAATTATAAGGTAACTATAATGCCTAATGTTAATATTGATGAATTAAAGAGTTTAATTTCAAATGGCGAGATAGGTGCAATAACTTTAGATACATCTATTTATATTCATCATCATTATGGATTTGAAGTTGGCATATTATCAAAACTATCACAATTCAAAAATACAGAAATTAAATTTATTGTGGTAGATATAATTCAGCATGAAACATTATCTCATCTTATTGAAGATGCTAAAAAGAACAAGACTGAAACGAAAAAAAACCTTAAAGATATCGGAAACTCTTGGGGAATTACTCCGCAACGTAGACAAGAGTTAATGGACGAACTTTTCCTAGATAATGAGTCCGAAATATCTAAATCTCGATTTAATGAATTTAAAAAAATGGCTGGCGCTAGAGAAATAAAATGTGCTGAGCTATCAAATCTAAGTAAAATAATAGATTTGTATTTTAATAAAATAGCACCATTTGCTGTAAAAATAGATAAAAAAAATGAGTTCCCTGACGCATTAGCCCTCTCTACGCTTGAGGTTTGGGCTGAATCCAATAATACAAAAATTTTAGCCGTTTCAAAAGATAATGATTGGAAAGGATTTTGTGAAACATCACCTTTTTTATATTCCATTGATGAACTATCTAATGCGTTAACAGCGTTTCACTCAAATGCATCAGTCAGCATAATTAACTCTCTTAGAACTATCGATATGGACGAGTTAAATAGAGAAATAATAGAATCAATACCACATCAACTTTATAACTTAACAGTTGATGTAGAAGCAAGTTCATCGTTCTACTATGATGTTGAATCTTCAGAGTTGACACTGGTTGATGATCAACAACAACCGATAAATGATTTTGAAACGTTTCTCTCACACCTAAGCATTATTGATACGGAAGAAGAGTCGTTCTCGGTACAATTTACAGTGAACTGCAACGTAGATATTGAGACTACACTTGACTTTAATACTTGGGATGGTATTGATAAAGAATACATTGGTATGGGTGGAGGAATCTTCAATACTTCAGAGGATATAGATATCGATATTATAATTAACTTTAACAGAGATGGTAATGATATTGAAATCGATAGCATTGAAGTTATTAATTCAAGTATAACCATCGACCTTGGCGAGGTTGGACCAGACTGGATGAACTCTCCCGATTAATACGATTGATATAGACGATATTATTTTGTTGTTAAGTGATAAACCATCAAGTCTTGAATATATCTTGATGGTTTTCATTTATACACCGCCTCTACTACAATCTCATCTTTGGCCAACTCATTAATCTCCCCCGTAAACTACTACACAATCTTCTTGGAGCCATACAGATATTGAAAGTGGCTAAAGCTTCCGTGAATCACATTCTTATTAGCATATGCACACTACGTATCAATCCTCAGCAATTTAAAACCATGCTTACGCGGAATAAAGTTCATTGAGGGTTGGTAGTTATACCCTGCTAGCCATTCTTTATGCCCCGCTAGTAGAATAACCTGTTAATACTCTAGTTGCTGACAAGTCTGCGTAGCCATGATTGCTGATGAGGAGTAATCGTTACGGTAGTCTCAGAAACACTACTTCCAGTAAGGACCACCAACCATCCTCGCTTAGGAGCGATGGTTGATTAGTTTCATTTTATTAAAGACATATGCTAGACATTGCCACGATTTACCCTCGCATAGTCAAACGGCGTAATCGCTCTCTCCCGATTCGCATCCAGAAAATCCGCCCACCACTGCAACATCAGCTTGCGCTCATCCAGATGTTCCGCTTTATGGATATACGCCGCCCTCACAGAATTGCGTTCCATATGGCTCATCTGCCTTTCCACCGCATCCTTCGACCATAGCCCTGACTCAATTAACGAACTACAGGCCATTGTGCGGAAGCCGTGGCCGCAAACTTCAACCTTAGTGTCATAACCCATCACCCGTAGCGCACTGTTCACCGTGTTTTCACTCATGGGCTTACGCGGATCGTGATCGCCAATAAAAATCAGCTCATGCTCACCACAGAACTGTTTTATCTGCTTCAGGATCGCTAGCGCCTGCTTTGAAAGCGGCACCAGATGAGGTGTGCGCATCTTTGATCCTCGCTGAGAATGTTTCACGCCGGGAATAGGCTCTCGCTCAGGCGGAATGGTCCACATTGACGTTTCAAAATCGATCTCTGACCAGCGAGCAAAACGCAGCTCACTGGATCGAATAAAGATAAGCAGAGTGAGTTCGGTTGCCCAACGGGTTAGCGGCCTGCCGGTGTAGTCATCTATTTTCTGGAGTAATTCCGGGATACGCCTTAACTCCAGCGCCGGACGATGCTGCCGATTACTGGAAGCAACCGCCCCCGCCATCTCTTGCGCCGGATTGTAATCAATTAACCCGCTTTGCACTGCATAACGCATGATGGCCGTGGTGCGCTGTTGAAGGCGGGAAGCCACTTCAAGGCGTCCGGATTTCTCCACGGCTTTAATAGGAATTAACAGATCGCGGGTGCCCAGTTCAGCAATATTGCGAGTACCAATTGCCGGGAAGATATTGTCCTCCAGGCTCTTTTTTACACGATTAGCATGATCTTCTGACCATTTTTGGTTGGTTACGAGCCACTCTCTGGCAACCTTCTCGAAAGTAATAATCTCTTTCGCCTGCTCTTCTTTCACAGCACGCTTATGCTCACGAGGATCGATACCAGCAGCTACCAGCTTTCTGGCCTCTTCCCTTTTCTTCCGCGCATCCGCCAGCGAAACATCCGGGTAAACGCCGAACGCCATCAAATGTTGTTTACCGCCGAAACGGAAACGAAATCGCCAATACTTGGAGCCGCCAGGTTTTACAAGTAAAGACATGCCGTCACCGTCAACAAGTGAATACTCTTTCTCCTCTGGTTTCGCAGAACGAACTTTAGTATCCGTTAGGGCCATAATGGTCTTCCTTCCATTGGTATCTCGTGAGTATACAAGCAATATCGAATCGGCAAATATACTCATTAGTATACTCACAAGCCTGTTGATGTGGGTTGAGTCAGGTTGACTTCAGTTGAGGAGAAAAGCTGGGAAAGCCTTGTGTGGCGCGGATTTAAGGCATAAAAAAAGACCTCAGTTGAGGTCTATTTACATACTTTTGGTGCCGAAGGCCGGACTCGAACCGGCACGTATTTCTACGGTTGATTTTGAATCAACTGCGTCTACCGATTTCGCCACTTCGGCACTGAAGAGGTATGCGGAAAACGTTGTGGATTATACCTGTCGCACGCCACCATGCAAGCGCCAGCTTGCTCGCACCTCGCTAAGTGCTGAAATTTTCAGCATTGCATACCGCGATGTGTAACCTTTGTCACACTCCAGGCACCCCGCCCTGCCATGCTCTACACTTCCCAGACAACACCAGAGAAGGACCAAAAAATGTCGATGATAAAAAGCTATGCCGCAAAAGAAGTGGGCGGCGAACTGGAAGTTTATGAGTACGATCCCGGTGAGCTGAAGCCACAAGATGTTGAAGTACAGGTGGATTACTGCGGGATTTGTCATTCCGATCTGTCGATGATCGACAATGAATGGGGATTTTCACAATATCCGCTGGTTGCCGGGCATGAGGTGATTGGGCGCGTGGTGGCACTCGGGAGCGCCGCGCAGGATAAAGGTTTGCAGGTCGGTCAGCGTGTCGGGATTGGCTGGACGGCGCGTAGCTGTGGTCACTGCGACGCCTGTATTAGCGGTAATCAGATCAACTGCGAGCAAGGTGCGGTGCCGACGATTATGAATCGCGGTGGCTTTGCCGAGAAGTTGCGTGCGGACTGGCAATGGGTGATTCCACTGCCAGAAAATATTGATATCGAGTCCGCCGGGCCGCTGTTGTGCGGCGGTATCACGGTCTTTAAACCACTGTTGATGCACCATATCACTGCTACCAGCCGCGTTGGGGTAATTGGTATTGGCGGGCTGGGGCATATCGCTATAAAACTTCTGCACGCAATGGGATGCGAGGTGACGGCCTTTAGTTCTAATCCGGCGAAAGAGCAGGAAGTACTGGCGATGGGTGCCGATAAAGTGGTGAATAGCCGCGATCCGCAGGCACTGAAAGCACTGGCGGGGCAGTTTGATCTCATTATCAACACCGTCAACGTCAGCCTCGACTGGCAGCCTTATTTTGAGGCGCTGACCTATGGCGGTAATTTCCATACGGTCGGTGCGGTTCTCACGCCGCTGTCTGTTCCGGCCTTTACGTTAATTGCGGGCGATCGCAGCGTCTCTGGTTCTGCTACCGGCACGCCTTATGAGCTGCGTAAGCTGATGCGTTTTGCCGCCCGCAGCAAGGTTGCGCCGACCACCGAACTGTTCCCGATGTCGAAAATTAACGACGCCATCCAGCATGTACGCGATGGTAAAGCGCGCTACCGCGTGGTCCTGAAAGCCGACTTCTGATCCCTTTGCCGGGTGCCTGTCGCCCGGCACTTAAATCTCTTTGGAAGGCGTCTCGCAATCTGCTGAATTTAGCGGTGAAGAGTGCACAGCCGTTGCCTATACTCCAGGCAGGAAACTGGAGGAAATCTCATGAGCGAACCCCTGTTAATTGCCCGCACGCCGGACACAGAACTGTTTTTACTGCCGGGAATGGCTAACCGTCACGGGCTGATTACTGGCGCAACGGGGACGGGTAAAACCGTTACGCTGCAAAAACTGGCAGAGTCATTGTCGGAAATCGGCGTGCCGGTGTTTATGGCTGATGTGAAAGGCGATCTGACCGGTATCGCGCAGGCAGGAACGGCGTCGGAAAAACTGCTCACAAGGCTTAAAAATATCGGCGTCAATGACTGGCAACCGCATGCCAATCCGGTGGTGGTGTGGGATATCTTTGGCGAGAAAGGCCATCCGGTGCGGGCGACGGTTTCAGACCTGGGGCCGCTGTTGCTGGCGCGGCTGTTGAATCTCAACGATGTGCAGTCTGGCGTGCTGAATATCATCTTCCGCATTGCTGACGATCAGGGGCTGTTACTGCTCGACTTTAAAGATTTGCGGGCGATTACCCAGTACATCGGCGATAACGCCAAATCTTTCCAGAATCAGTACGGAAATATCAGTAGCGCATCGGTTGGTGCCATCCAGCGCGGATTACTGTCGCTGGAGCAACAAGGTGCGGAGCATTTCTTTGGCGAGCCGATGCTGGATATCAAAGACTGGATGCGCACCGATGCCAACGGTAAAGGCGTTATCAATATCCTCAGCGCCGAAAAGCTTTATCAGATGCCGAAACTATATGCCGCCAGCCTGTTGTGGATGCTCTCGGAGTTGTATGAACAATTGCCGGAAGCAGGCGATCTGGAGAAGCCGAAACTGGTGTTTTTCTTCGACGAAGCACATCTGCTGTTTAATGACGCACCGCAGGTACTGCTGGATAAGATTGAGCAGGTGATAAGGCTTATTCGCTCAAAAGGTGTGGGCGTCTGGTTCGTTTCGCAAAACCCGTCTGATATTCCGGATAACGTGCTCGGGCAGCTCGGTAATCGCGTTCAACACGCTTTGCGTGCTTTTACGCCCAAAGATCAGAAAGCGGTAAAAGCTGCGGCGCAAACCATGCGGGCCAATCCGGCGTTTGATACCGAAAAGGCGATTCAGGAACTGGGCACCGGCGAGGCGTTAATCTCGTTTCTTGATGTGAAAGGAAGTCCTTCAGTGGTGGAGCGGGCGATGGTGATCGCGCCTTGTTCGCGAATGGGGCCGGTGACGGAAGATGAGCGTAATGGCCTGATTAATCACTCCCCGGTGTATGGCAAATATGAGGATGAGGTGGACCGAGAATCCGCCTATGAGATGTTGCAAAAAGGCTTTCAGGCCAGTACCGAGCAGCAAAATAATCCTGCCGCGAAAGGGAAAGAGGTGGCGGTGGATGACGGTATTCTTGGTGGATTGAAGGATATTTTGTTTGGCACTACCGGACCACGCGGCGGGAAGAAAGATGGTGTGGTGCAAACAATGGCCAAAAGCGCCGCTCGCCAGGTGACGAATCAGATTGTACGCGGGATGTTGGGGAGTTTGCTGGGGGGGAGAAGAAGGTAAGTCAGGTGCGGTCTGTGCCCCTCACCCTAACCCTCTCCCCAAAGGGGCGAGGGGACCGATCGAACTCGTATTTGACTTTATCAACAATGTGAAAGGGAGCTTTCGCTCCCTTGCTTGGTTACGATTTTCTCATTAACAGCCACAGGCTGATTAAGAAGAAGCTGGCGCTTGGCAACAGTGCGCCGATGATCGGCGGGATGCCATAAACCAACGTCAGCGGGCCGAAGATCTGGTCCAGTACGTAGAAGACAAAACCGAAGCTGATACCGGTGACCACACGCACGCCCATCGGTACGCTACGCAGTGGGCCAAAGATGAACGACAGCGCCATCAGCATCATCACCGCCACGGATAGCGGCTGGAAGATTTTGCTCCACATGTTGAGCTGATAACGTCCGGCATCCTGACCGCTCGACTTCAGATACTTCACATAGTTGTGCAAACCGCTAATGGAGAGTGCATCCGGGTCCAGCGCCACCACGCCCAGTTTGTCTGGCGTGAGGTTGGTTTTCCAGGTACCGCTCACCGTCTGCGAACCGGTGATCTGTTTCGGATTGGTCAGATCAGATTCATCCACCTGCGACAGACGCCAGACTTTATGTTCCGGGTCAAACTTCGCGGTAGCGGCATAGCGTACGGATTGCAGACGACGATTCTCGTTAAAGGCATAAATGCTGATGCCACCTAACTCTTCGTCACCTTTAACCCGCTCAATGTAGACGAAGTTGTTGCCATCTTTCGCCCATAAGCCTTGCTGGGTAGAGAGCAACGAGCCGCCGTACATCGCCTGCGCACGGTAGTTACGCGCCATCTGCTCGCCCTGCGGCGCGACCCATTCACCAATCGCCATCGTCAGTAAGACCAGCGGAATGGCGGTTTTCATCACCGACAGCGCCACCTGCATACGGGTAAAACCAGAAGCCTGCATCACCACCAGTTCGCTGCGCTGCGCCAGCATCCCAAGACCAAGCAACGCCCCAAGCAGAGCCGCCATCGGGAAGAAGATTTGCACATCTTTCGGCACGCTCAGCAAGGTATACATTCCTGCGCCTAACGCGTCGTAACTCCCCTGCCCGGCTTTTTTCAGCTGATCGACAAACTTGATAATGCCCGACAGCGACACCAGCATGAACAGCGTCATCATGATGGTGGTGAAAATAGTTTTACCGATATAGCGGTCAAGTACGCCAAAAGGTTGCATCACACCGCTCCTTTACGCGAAAAACTGGCGCGCAGGCGGCGGACCGGCACGGTGTCCCAAAGGTTGAGAACAATCGCCAAAGCCAGATAAATCAGGTTAACGGTCCACATCCACAGCGTCGGGTCCAGCTTACCTTTACCGCCGTTCGATTTCAGGGAGGTCTGGATCAGGAAGAAAAGTAGATACAGCAGCATGGCTGGCAGCATCGACAGTACGCGTCCCTGACGCGGGTTAACCACGCTCAGCGGTACGACCATAAGTGCCATCATAAACACGGTGAATACCAACGTGATACGCCAGTTCAGTTCTGCGCGAGCACGATCGGTATCAGTGTTCCACAATGTACGCATGTCCATCTGGTCGGTATCGTTCGGGTCGAGCGCCACCGCCTGGTGACCAATGATCGCCTGATAATCCTGGAAGTCCGTAATGCGGAAATCACGTAACAGTGCAGTGCCTTCGAAGCGCGTTCCCTGGTTGAGAGTGACGACCTGGGAGCCGTCGCGCAGCTGGGTTAAATGTCCGGAATCGGCCACCACCACAGAAGGACGAGCATTACCTTTTGGTCGAATTTGCGCGAGGAACACATCTTTGAAATCGCTGCCGTCAACGCTTTCGATGAACAGCACCGAGCTGCCATTAGTCGCTTGCTGGAATTGCCCTTGCGCCAGCGCCGCCATGCCAGGGTTCGCTTTCGCTTCTGCTAACACTTCATCCTGATGACGCGATGACCACGGTCCCGCCCACATCACGTTAACCGCCGCGACGATTGCCGTGAATACCGCAAGGATCATTGCCGCTTTCACCAGAACCGCTTTGCTCAGGCCGCAGGCATGCATTACCGTAATTTCACTTTCGGTATACAGTTTGCCCAGCGTCATCAGCAGCCCGAGGAACAGGCTTAATGGCAGGATAAGCTGCGCCATTTCCGGCACGCCCAACCCGAGAAGGGAGAGCACCAGATTCGCCGGAATATCGCCGTCAACCGCTGCGCCGAGGATCCTCACTAACTTTTGACAGAAGAAGATCAAAAGCAAGATGAAGAGTATCGCCAGCTGGCTTTTGAGCGTCTCCCGCACCAGATATCTTATGATTATCACTTTAAATACGCCCGTAAAAACTCGTCTTTTGCAGGATTTTAGCTTGTTTCATGGCTTAAACGTCATTTATTCTCTTGAGTCGTCGAAATCGT